>Ga0210388_10000070_pt1 | contig 140060 bp, 133 predicted proteins | sample IncBWC19OmetaG_FD_155485 | JGI IMG/M metagenome (GOLD analysis project Ga0210388, IMG submission 155485) | Forest soil microbial communities from Barre Woods Harvard Forest LTER site, Petersham, Massachusetts, United States - Inc-BW-C-19-O ...
CGTGCTGTCCCATCATCCTATACCTCTCCCTCAGTTCACCCGAAGCGCCGTCTTGAGCGCCTCAAGCAAGGCCGTATCGGTGAAAGGCTTGAACAGGCACTCCACCGCTCCCTCTTCGAGCAGTCGCTCGCGGATGGCTTCATCCCTGTGAGCGGTGATGAAGACGATCGGAATGTGTTGTCCACGACGCTCCAGTTCCCGTTGAAGTTCCGGTCCGGACATGCCCGGCATGCCGATGTCGAGGATCAAACAGTTGGTCTGACCGACGTATCCGGAGGCAAGGAACTCTTCCGCCGACGAAAACGAACGCGCGGTGAAACCGAATTCCCTAAGCAAGTCGGGTAATGACTCGCGTACAGATTCGTCGTCATCGACCACAGACACCAGTGAGCATGGCGCCGTTCTGGGTTCCTCATCCCGCATCAGATGCACCTCCATTCCGCGAAGGAATAGAAAATGAAAAAGTCGCGCCCGGACCGTCGTTCGGCTCCGCCCAAAGACGCCCGTGATGACGCTCGATTATCGAGCGACTGACTGAAAGTCCGATTCCCATACCGTCGTTCTTGGTTGTATAAAAAGCCTGAAAAAGTCTGTCCATAGCCTGGGGCTCAAGGCCGACGCCCGCGTCCTGTACGGTGAGCCGCACCTGATCGCCTGTGACTCGTTCCGTTCTGATCTTCAACTGCCTTGGACGATCATTCACGCTGCGCATGGCGTCCGATGCGTTCTTGAGCGGATTCAGTATCACCTGCTGAAGCTGGACGCGGTCCCCTGTCACCACTGGGAGGTTGCCTGCGAATTCCGGCCGGAGAATCACTCGGTTTCTCCGAAGTTCGGTCAATGACAGCGCAATCACTTCTTGCGCAGCCTCATTCAGATCCACTGGCTCGGTCATGGATGTTTTCTTGCCGAAGAGCGCGCGTAATCGCGTGACCAACTCAGATGCACGGTTGGCGTCACGAATCGTGCCCTTGGCGGTTTCGCGCGCCCCTTCGACGTTTGGGGGGTTGGAAGCCAGCATCCGAAGACATGTGCTGGCGTTGGTGATGATGCCCGATAGCGGTTGGCTCACTTCATGTGCGATTGACGCCGTCAACACGCCCAGGCTCGTGACCCTCGTTACGTGGGCCAGGTCGGATCGGGCTTGGCTGAGCGCCTCTTCCGCGAGCCGGCGCTCGGTTACGTCCTGAACCGCACCGATGTACTCCATCCGGGGCTTGAGTCCCGTGAGCCACCAGGTGCAGGTACTTGACCGATTGGTTCGGCATTAGAAGGCGGTGCTCGTACTCAAGATCGCTGGCGGCACGTTGTGCACGCTCGATCATGTCCCAAAGGAGGGGAATGTCTTCCGGATGAACGCGACTACCGATCCGTTCAAGCGTTACCAGCCCGCCCGGTTCGAACTCGAAGATGCAATAGAGCTGGTCCGTCCACGTGATTTGTCCACTCTCGACGTGCCAGGAAAAGCCGCCCAAGCGAGCGAGGCGCTGCCCCTCGGCAACAAAAGCCTGACGGCGCCGCAATTCTTCCTCTGCCTGTTTGCGATCGTCGATATCGGTCTTTGTTCCGTACCATTTGAAAGTCTTGCCAAACTCGTCGCGTAGTGGATTTGTGCGAAACAAGAACCATCGATACTCCCCGTCAAAACGGCGCAGCCGCCCTTCGCACTCCGCTGCCTGATCGGAAGCAATCATGCATCGCAACCAGGTAATCACGTCGTTCAAATCATGCGGGTGAATAGCGACCGTCCAGCCCCAGTCTTTCGCCTGTTCGGCGGAGAGCCCAACGTAGTCAAGATAGTGTTGATTGAAGAACTCGGCGGCGCCGTCCGGACGAACCGTCCAGGCTAGTGCGGGAATCGCATTGATGATCTGATTCAGATCGCGTTCGCTCGCCCGGATGGCATCCTCTGCGCGCTTCCGATCGTCGATATCCGTCAGCAGGACGTACCAGCCCATAATTCGATCTGCGGTATCTCGAACGGGAAGGGCGCGGACCTGGAACCATCGATAAACGCCATCCGCGCGGCGGCAACGGTGCTCGATGTCGTAGGGACTACCAGTTGTGATCGAATGCGTAAAGGCGGAGACCACTCGGGGAAGGTCATCAGGATGAACCGCGTCATTGGTCGCCCAGCCTTTCGACTCATCCGGCTCCTTGCCAAAGTATTCCAGAATTTGCGGATTGAAACGGTCAACCTCGCCCGCGGGACTCATAGTACACACCAGACCAGGAATGCTATGCAGGATTAACCGTGAGTTCAGTTCGTTTTCCAGCAACGCCTCTTCCGCACGATGCCGCTCGGCGATCTCTTTCCTCAATTCGTCGTTGACCGCGGCAAGTTCCGCGGTTCTCTGCGCCACCCGTCGATCGAGTTCGCCGGCGACGCGCTTCTGTTCCTCCAGGAGACGTGCTTCTTGTAGTCCGATGACCGCTTCATTCGCCGCGACGCTACTTCGATTGGCGCGTCGCCGGCCGGATCTTCGAAGCGTGCATATACGAGATCCAGACACAGCCTGCCCAGAAGTACGTCGAGCAAAGTCTGAACAATCTGGGACGGCTGGGATCCGCTCCACATGGCTGGAAGCGCGAGAACGCTCACCAGGTCATTTAGGCAGCGCTCGAGGCGCTTGATCTCTCCGGAGGTATCTTCCTGTCGCACGCCCATGTCAGACCGCCGTTGTCAGGCGCACGTCGACCGCCAGCCCCTCCGCTCGCGAACTTCACGCAGGAACTCCTCGGGAGATACAAAAAAAGGATTGTGTTGAAGAATGCCGCCGATGATGATCATGGGATGCGTCCGCATAATGTCAATGACCGTGTCTCCTCCAACTTTCGCGAGATCCTAGGTGCAGATCACCACATCGTCGTAGCGCCGCCATACGTCGTTCACACGCGATTCGAACTCAACCAGGTCGTCCACATGTGACCGCCCGTCAGCCGCCCATTCCATCTGGCAGACGATGCGACTGAGCGGAAATCCATTGTTCCTGTTGCCGCTCGCCAACTGCTCGAAAAACTCCAGCATCCTGCCCGGATCGAAGATACGTTTCAGTGTTGGTTCGCAGCTCAAATTGACCGCTACGCCGGGCTGCCTCGGCATCGATGTCTGCCGCAGCCAGCCGTTGCAGATGATCGTGATGTTGCCCTGGATTTACCACATGAGTGGCCTTATCGCCGCGCTCAAACCCGTCCTTTATGAACGGAAGCAATACGCGGTACGCTCGTCGTCGCTCTTGAAAAACGCGCAGACGTGACGTACGTCGCCCAGTTGGGAACCGGCAAGGGAAATTGGTGCCACGGTCTTCTTCACGGTATATATCTCGCCTTATTATGGATCGCCCGCGAGACGGGACGAACCTCGGCCTGTTCTGCGCCTTGGTAGGTGCGACAAAAGTCGCCTCCTCTCGACCGCTCTTATAAACAGCATGCACCTCTCCAAACCCAACGTCTATCAGACTTTGGTATCGCCCTGGCGGCATTCCGGCGATTGATGACGCCATCGGAGGAAACATCGATCGATACCTTCGTCCAATTGGTTTCCCTCCACTTTTCTGGCTTAATCGCAATTGTGAGATTGCAGAAGCACGGCTTTCCGGCTTCAAGGATCGAGAAAAGGGACGAACGAATGGCAACCGATCCCATGAGCGGGAAATAGGGGCCTTCATCGGAGCAGTTACGGAATTGTCGCGGCAGATGACTGGATCAACGAGTTGGACTCAATGCATGATTTGTGCGAGGCGGCTGAATACCGGCGTCGACCGTCCAACGCAAGGCGTTGCGTCGACTGACACCAGAGTATCACCGATACCTTCGTCTAATTGATTTGGCCCGCCAGGTCTGGCTTAATCGCGAATAGGGGAATCTGGAACGTGTTGCGATGTGAAAGGAGCCTTCCACGAACGAGTTAGACAGACTCTGTTCACCCCAAGCCTCGCCGCAATTCCGCTGCGAGTGGACGCAGGTACGCACAGCAAAGAATAAGGAGATTCGAAATGCCTTCCGTTACGGTCGGAAAAGAAAATTCAGGCGACATCGAGCTTTACTACGAAGACCATGGCTCTGGACAGCCCGTTGTCCTGATCCACGGATATCCGCTAAGCGGGGCCTCGTGGGAGAAGCAAGTGCCGGTGCTGTTGGACGTGGGTTACAGGGTCATCACCTACGACCGCAGAGGCTTCGGCAAGTCGAGCCAGCCAACCACAGGCTATGACTACGATACCTTCGCCGAGGACCTTCACAAGCTGGTCACTGAGCTTAAGCTGAGGGATTTCACCTTGGTCGGCTTCTCCATGGGAGGTGGGGAAGTGGCGCGCTACTTCGGAAAATACGGCTCCAAGGGTGTGAGCAAAGCCGTGATTATTTCCGGTGTGCCACCGTATCTACTAAAGACAGCGGACAACCCCGAGGGCGTGGATGGTAGCGTGTTTGCCGGAATACAGAAGGCGGTAGCGGCGGACCGGTATGCTTTCTTCACCGGGTTCTTTCAAAATTTCTACAACACCGACGTATTTCTCGGAAAGCGCGTCAGCGAACAGGCCGTCCAGGCCAGTTGGAACATCGCGGCCAGCGCCTCAGCGACCGCCAGCCTGGCCTGCGTCCCAACCTGGCATGAGGACTTCCGTGAGGACTTGGCCCGCATCGATGTGCCGACCTTAGTGATCCAAGGGGACGCCGACCGCATTCTGCCCATCACGGCGAGCGGACTTCGCACCCCCAAGCTCATCAAAGGAGCACGCCAGTTGATCGTGAAGGACGGCCCGCATTGCATTACATGGACGCATGCGGAAGAAGTGAACGCCGAATTGCTGAGCTTCCTGGGCGAGACGGGCGTCGTCCGGCAAAAGGGTGTTGCCTAGCCTTCCTCCCATTCCGAATTTATTTGAAAAGGAGAACTTACATGAAACTCAAAAAACACCCGCTGTTGCACCTAGCCGCTGTCTCGTTTCTGGCCGCGCAGGTAGTTCCAAACATCGCTTGGGCCCAGGTGCAGCCAGCCCCGCCGCTGTCCGGTGTTCTGGGAAAGATCCAGTCTATTACCAACACTTCGCTTGACGTAGCGACACCCTCAGGTGTCGTCCACGTTGTAATCAAGCAGCCCCTCGCAACCTACAAGCAGATACCGTCGGATTTGAGCCACGTCACCTCAAGCTCTTATGTCGGCGTGCCATCCGTGCAGCAGGCGGACGGCACAGAACTCGCGAAGCAGGTCATCATCTTTCCGAAGGAACTGCGCGGGGCGGCGGAAGGTAGCGTTCTGACGGATGCGCCTGGAGCAACCACTCACAGCAGAATGACAAACGGCTCGGTCTCTAAGCCTGCCGCTTCGCAGTCCCGCATGACCAATGGATCGGCAGAGAAGGGCGGAGCCAGCACACTTGTGGTTCGATATCAGGACGGCTCGCAGACGATTTCGCTGCCTGCCGGTGTCCCGGTTACGCTTGTTGCAAAAGAAAAGGTGACCTTAGGCGCCGACGATGTCATCTATGCACCGGTTGAGAAGCTGGCGGACGGAACCCTGACGACGAACAAGGTCTTTCAGTTCATAGCCGCATCCACCAGCAACGGGCAGTAGGGCGTCGGGAATGACCCGTCTCACAACTCCACGTAAAGAAGCCATCTCCACGAGCACGTTACCTAAACAGCCGGCCGTGCTCGTGGCTAGGAGACATCATCTCCTGGTGCGTTGGAGTCACTGGCTGAATATACCGATCCTTCTCGGCCTCATCTTGAGCGGCCTCTCTATTTACTGGAGTTCGCCGATCTATCAGCACAAGCCAGATCCAGTTACCGGAAACTTCGATGTGGCAGCGGATATTGGAATCTGGATATGCGCCCATGTGCCCGGTCTGCATCACTACAGCAGCCCACCCGATTGGGTCTACAACCACCTCAGCCTTGGGCCTGGGATGTTGGCCGCGGCTTTGCGCCTCCATTGGTTGTGCGCGTACGCATTCATGCTGAATGGCGCGGTGTACCTCGCGGGGTTGGTCGCTGGAGGAGGATGGCGCGGATTACTGCCCCGTCGCACCGATGTTTTCGATGCGCTCCGGATGTTCCGCTACTACTTAGGATTTCCGTTAGCCAAACTAGCGCGCCGCGCATTGCCGCATCCCGTTTTCAGCACCAAGTACAACGCGCTCCAGCGCGCAGCATACTTCTCTGTTCCGATGGCCGGGCTCTTTTCGGTCGCTACAGGATGGGCGATTCACAAGCCCATGCAGTTCCATTCCTTGGTTGCGATCTTCGGTGGGTTCGATACGGCGCGCGTTTGGCATTTCTGGCTCATGTGGGTCTTCATCCTTTTCGTCCTACCCCATGTGATTCTGGTTTTCGCCGACGGGTGGGATACGTTCCGCGGCATGATCGTGGGCTGGTCGGCGAGGGTACGCACAGTTAATGAACAATAAGCTTCGGGGCTTCTGCGAAGAGAGGCCTCTCTCACAATTCGAGGCGGATCCTCAGGTACTCCATCGCCGCACCCGGCGCGACGTTCTGTTGTTTGGGGCTGGAGCGATGGCAGCGCTGGCGGGTGGCGGATCGCTCCTGCCGCAAGACACGCTCACGCGTCTGGGCCTGCGCGGAAAGATGAACCCTCCCGGAAAGGAGTGGCTTCTGAACAGAGCTCTTCGTATCGACGATGACGTGGCAGAAGCGCTTTACTCGGGAAATCGTATGGTGCCTACGTACAACAAATCGCAAATTACTCCGCTCAAGAACAATTACAACGGAGCGACTCCCGATCCCGGGTATATCCCCGGATGGCATCTGACTCTGGATGGGCTGGCCTCCGGCGAGAGTGTCACCCTCAATATTCGCACTCTCATGACTCGCTTCTCGATACACGAGCAGATTACGCGGCTGGTTTGCGTCGAAGGCTGGAGCGCGATTGCGTGGTGGGCTGGTCTGAGATTCGACGATCTACTTCGTACTTACCCACCTGCATCGCAGGTTAAATGGGTGCGGGTCGAGTCGTCCGTCAATCTCGACGCTTCCGGAAATCCGGACCCCTACTTTATGTCACTCGATCTGGCGACGGCCCGCCATCCCCAAACGCTGCTTGCCACCCACTTCAACGGCCAGGCCCTGACTGTGGAACATGGAGCGCCGCTCCGTCTGCTGGTGCCGGTAAAGCTCGGCCTGAAGAATGTGAAGGCCATTACAAGACTCACATATGTTGCGGAAGAGCCGCGAGACTATTGGGCCGAGCGTGGATATTCGGCTTACGACGGAATTTGATCCAAGGAAAGCAGCCCATGACTCAAGTAGGAACACCAAAGACCAAAGGAATCCATGACCGAACTAAATAAGCGGAAGACCATGATCGTGACGGGCGCATCTCAGGGAATCGGCGCCGGCGTCACAAAGGCGTTCATCAAGCGCGGCTACAATGTTGTCGCCAATTCACGCAAGATTACAGAGTCCGGGTTTGCTCCAACGGAGAGGCTTGCCCTGGTCGATGGAAACATCGGCGAGCCTTCAACTGCCGCGAAGATTGCTGCGGTAGCGATGGACACTTTCGGCTCGATCGATGGTGTTGTCAATAACGCCGGTATCTTCTTCGCGAAGCGCTTTACGGACTACGCGGTCCGTGATTTCGAACTGCTCTCCGAAACGAATCTGCTGGGCTACATCTACATCACCCAGCTTGCGGTGAAGCAGATGCTGGCGCAAAAGACCGGTGGAAGCATCACCGGAATCACGTCGGCGATGGTGGAGCATCCCATCGCCGGAGTCAACGCTTCCGTCCCGATGATCACGAAGGGTGGCCTGGAGGCGATCACGCGCAGCCTGGCGATGGAGTACGCGAAAGACGGCATCCGCTTCAACGCGGTCGCTCCCGGCATCGTCGATACGCCGATGCATGCAAGTAACCCCCGCGACTTTTTGAAGACCCTGTCTCCCATGGGAATGATCTCGGACGTAGACGACATCGTCGAGGCCATCGTGTATCTGACGGAGGCTCGTCATGTGACAGGAGAGGTGCTGCACGTGGACGCAGGTGCGCACAACGGAAAATGGTAAACAGCGCAGAAACCAGACTTGCGGCCTCGGGCATTGAACTGCCTCCAGCGCCGCCGCCGTTTGGACCTTACGTGCCCACGGTCCAAACTGGCAATCTCCTGTTCCTCACCGGGATGCTCCCCACGGTGGGCCATGAACCCAGATTCCTGGGCCGCGCCGGAAAGGAATTGGACGCCGAACAAGGTCGGAAGGCTGCGCACACTGCCGCTCTGAACGTGCTCGCCGTAGCGCGGCAGCAGCTTGGGTCGCTGGACAGGATCTCGCGAGTCGTGAGGCTCGGCGTCTATATAGCGACCGCCGGCGATTTCTCGGATCATGTGACCGTCGCCGATGCCGCGTCGGAACTTCTTCGTGACATCCTGGGAGAAGATAAGCTGCCGTCGCGCCTGGTATTCGGAGTGGAGAACCTTCCGCTCGGTGTGCCAGTCGAGTTGGAAGTGATCTTTGAGGTTTCCGTCTGATGCCCGCCTCATGGAATCGGAACCGGCTCACAGAAATTGCAAGAGCCGCGGCGGCACTCTTTCTAATCGGGGCTGCCGGCAGCCATCTCCAAGGCCAAGGAGGAGTAAAGATACCTATGTCGAATCCAGTTTCTTATCGCACTGTGAAGGTTGACGGACTCTCTATTTTCTATCGGGAAGCAGGACCCAAGGATGGCCAGACAATTCTCTTGCTCCACGGGCTGCCCTCTTCGTCCCGAATGTTCGAGCCGCTCTTCGCCCGCCTGTCCGATCGCTATCACCTTGTCGCTCCCGATTACCCGGGCTTCGGGCATAGCGACTGGCCGGACCCGAAAACCTTCGCCTACACGTTCGATCACTACGCCGAGATCATGAATCACTTCACTGAAGCGCTCGGGCTATCGCGTTATACGCTCTACATGCAGGATTACGGCGGTCCCGTTGGCTTTCGCATGGCTTTGGCGCATCCGGACCGCATCGTGGCTCTAATCGTGCAGGACGCTGTTTCGCACAACGAAGGCCTGGGGGCGACTTGGAAGCCGCGCCGGTCCTTCTGGGCCGATCGCGCTATCAACGAAACTACACTTCGCACAAATCTGCTGTCGCTGGCGACTACGCGAACGCGCCATGTCGGGAACGATCCCAACGTGGAGCGCTATGACCCGGATCTCTGGACCGACGAATTTGCCTTTCTGAGCCAGCCCGGCCAAGGCGATATTCAAAGCGACCTCTTCTATGATTACCGCACGAACGTCGACTCCTACCCCAAGTGGCAGGCATGGATGCGCGAAAGGCAACCGCGGCTCCTGGTGATTTGGGGTAAATATGACCTCTCGTTCGAACTCTCGGAGCCGGACGCATATCGCCGGGATGTACCAAACGCTGAGGTTCATGTTCTCGACGCAGGACACTTTGCTCTTGATACCAAAGCAGACGAAATTGCAGCGCTTGTAGGTCAGTTCATGAAGGCGCAGAAATGAGCATTACCATTCGCGGTTCATGTCTCAAACAACGGAAAAATCATGAGTTTTGGCGGCGGCAGCCGGCTGAAACTAGACTGCAAGGTAGTGGCGGCGATTGGCGTGGTGGTTCCGGTCTAACCGCGCGCCGGACAGAGCAGACCTGCAAGAGGAGGACTCATGGACGATCAAACCGATAAAAAGGAGAATAGAATGAAAACCAAAGGAAAAGTCTTGGTACTAGTCTCGAGCGGTCACGGCTTGCCCTTGCAAGATGGCAAGGTTTATGCCGGCGCTGGCTACTACCTCAATGAGCTGACGGTTCCGGTTCGCGCCCTGATGAAGGAGGGCTACGAAATCACCTTCGCCAACCCGAAAGGCAACACACCGCAACTGGATGTCAATTCAGCTACGGCCATGTTCTTCGGCGGGGACGAGGCTAAGCTTCAGGACTATCTAAGCTTCCGCGACAGCCTGACCGGGCTGAAAAATCCAACTCGTATCTCGGATGTCATTGCATCGGGCCTGGATCAATATGATGCTGTGTTCGTGCCCGGCGGCCATGGCCCGATGATCGATCTTCTCGATGATCCCGACGCAGGCATCGTGCTAAGACACTTTCATGAAACCTCCAAGCCTACGGCAGTGCTCTGCCATGGCCCGATCTCACTTCTCGCGGCTCTTCCGAATGCGTTGGAAGTGGTCGGCGCGCTGAAAGCGGGCGATGCCGCAGGAGCGCGGGCAAAGGCTCAAGGCTGGATGTATTCCGGATATAAGGTGACCATCTTTTCGACAGCGGAAGAGCAGCAGCGAGAGCCGATTGAGATTGGTGGTAAGGTGCTCTTCTATCCGGACTTCGCCTTGCGTGCCGCGGGCGGTGACGTAAGTGTGGTCGCTCCATGGAAGAGCTACGTCCTTCAAGATCGCGAATTGATCTCAGGTCAAAATCCATTCTCCGATGAAGCGCTGCTGAAACTTCTTCTACCGGCACTCAACGAGAAAAAAAGTGAGCCGGTAAGAGCGTCATAGGACAAGCGAGGACCAGATGAGAGGCAGCAGTCGATCCGTTGCTGCCTTGGCTGGTGCGACTACTATTTCCGGAAGGACTCAAGCGATGCAAGATATCGACATGATGGCCATATGCCCGAATTGCCACCGAAACCGCCAGAGACCTCGCGGCGAAGCCGTTGCCCGGCTGTGTGCAGACTGAGGTTCGCACCAGTGGAGCGGCCATCCCGGTTTTTCACAAAGGCGACGGACCGCCGGTGCTCCTTCTTAATGGATATCCCGAGACTCACGTCACCTGGCACAAAGTGGCGCCAAGACTCGTCGAGCGTTTCTCGGTCTACGTATCCGACCGACCTGTGAGGTCGCACTGACCGAGAGCCCGAGCCGCCTTCAAAAACACATTGACCCGCAATCCGGCCTGGCGTTGATCAGGCTCTAGCTTGTTCAAAGGAAAAATAAGATGGACAGGCGAATTCACTCTTTGTCGCAACCGCGACTGCCATCGGTGGCGGCAACGTCCATACCGAAAGTAGCTACGAAATCCGGGTGCTTCTAGGAGTGTTAGAACGATCGCTGAGCTTGCGCAGGATTGGAGCACCTCTCAGGGTTCAGAGCTTATAATCGCTACCATTCCGAAAATGTTACGGCCATCCAAGATGAACAGGCCCAAACGTGTCCACGCTTACCTCGAACTCTATGGCTGGTTGATTGGACCCTGGGTTCCTTTGCTGCTGACCCTATAGAGGTTTACGGAGGGCGCTCCCGCGGAAGAATAATCACCATGGAACTGACCGGAGTAACGGCAATCGATGGGGCTGGCCGGTATCGATTGCGCCTGATGGAGGCCAAGAGCGTGACGCTGGCGGGAGGAGGGATCTGCATTTGCGCCCTTTTGGGCGACTAGCGACGTCTTGTACCCTCTGGCAATCGTTCGAAATCGACGCCCAACGCGGCAGACAGCCTCGATCATCGCTAACCCTAATCCGTTATAGCCGGGGCGTCCGCATGCGAGAATCGATAGTGCCCTGAACCGCTGAGTTAACTCCTTTGGCAAAATTAAGGCTAGCGGGGAACAAAACTATGGTTGTGACCGGCGTCGACGTCAACGGAACTCTTCATGAGAATTCACCGCTTGAAGCGCAATTGCGAGCCACGCTCAATATTGTTCCAGCGTATGCCTGGTACGCTCGGCCGAGCGGGGCACTCACGTTTGTAAATGAGCGGAGTGCCGACTATCTCGGTCTCCCAAAAGATCATCCTCTTCGTTTCGGTACCGGCACCAGCACGGACTGGGACTCCCACATCCCCCTTTTGCATCCGGATGATCGCGAAGAGACACGCAGAGTCTGGTCGTACTGTCTACGCACAGGCAGCGCCGGTGAGGTGAATTTTCGCGTGCGTAGCGCCGAAGGAGGGTACCGGTGGTTCCTCAGCCGTGCCGAACCTGTTCGAGCTGTGAACGGAACCCTGCTGTATTGGATAGGGGTTAATCTCGACATCGAACAACGCAAACAAGCCGAGTTTCACCTCGCGGAAGGACAGCGGCTTGCCCATACAGGCAGTTGGACATTTACCCCTGCCGGGTTCGACTATTGGTCTCCGGAGTTGTTTCAAATCCACGGACTCGATCCCAGTAGCAAGCTACCAACAAACGAAGAGTATTTGGTACTGGTGCATCCGGAAGATCGGGAATTCGTCGAACAACAAATCAAGAAGATTCTTCGCAACAGGTCCGGATTTGACTTTACGAAAAGAGTCGTGAGGCAGGATGGCAGCATCCGCCACGTACGTTGTGTGGGCATCCCGGCTCGCGATGCGACCTCGCACAAGTTCATCGGCACGGCGATGGATGTCACTGAACAAGAGCAATTGATCGAGGCGCTTCGGAAAAGTGAGGAGGAACTTCGGCAGATGCTGGACTTCGCGCCTCAGCTTATTGCGGTGTACGGCCCCAACCGCGAACGCCTGTACGCCAATCGCGTTGCGCTCGATTACGCCGGCCTCACTATAGATGAGTGGCGGCAGACAGAAGCCCTGGGCGCGTTCATTTATCCGGATGACCGGGAGCGGGAACTCGCTTATTTCGCCCGTGCTCGGTCTGACGGTTCCGCTGGCCAGTTGGAATTGCGATTACGCGGAGCTGATGGAAGTTACCGGTGGTTTCTGGCGCGCTATAACTCGGTGCGCGACAAGAATGGACAAATCTTGCGTTGGCATGTTTCCTGTACCGATATCGAAGACCGGAAGCGCGCCGAGGACAGACTGCAACAGGAAAACGTCGCCTTGCGAGAAGAAATCGACAAAGCCTCGATGTTCGAGGAGATCGTTGGAACCTCGGCCGCTTTACAAATTGTGCTCTCGCGCATCTCCAAGGTTGCGCCGACCGATTCGACGGTTCTCATTACCGGCGAGACCGGAACAGGCAAGGAGCTTATCGCCCGAGCGATCCATCGGCGGTCGCATCGCGCCTCGCGCGCATTTGTAAGCGTGAACTGCGCTGCAATCCCACGTGACTTGATTGCCTCGGAGTTGTTCGGCCATGAGAAGGGGGCATTCACGGGCGCCATGCAGCGTCGAGTCGGGCGGTTCGAACTGGCCGAGGGTGGAACGATGTTCTTAGACGAGGTGGGCGAACTATTGCCCGACACTCAGATCGCGCTGCTCCGGGTGCTGCAGGAACGGGAATTCGAGCGAGTCGGCGGGGAACAGCCGATCCGCGTTGACGTTCGCGTTGTCGCTGCCACGAACCGCGATCTGAAAGCGGCCGTTGCCAACGGCACCTTCCGGGAGGACCTCTATTACCGGCTGAACGTATTCCCTCTCGAGATGCCCCCTTTGCGTGCGCGAAGGGCCGATATTCCCCTGCTTGTTGAATACTTCATCGATCGCTATGCGCGAAAAGCGGGCAAGAATATCGGGAGTGTCGACAAAAAAACCTTGCAGTTGCTCCAGTCATACCCTTGGCCCGGCAATATACGCGAACTCCAGAACGTCATCGAACGATCGATCATCGTGTGCGAAACTGACATTTTTACGGTAGATGAGAGCTGGCTATCCCAACGGCCGCTCGACACGAGATCGGGAAGCACGCCTTTCCTTTCGGAGAAGGTTGCAGCTACGGAAAGAGAAATCATCGAAGAGGCTCTGCGGGAATCCCAAGGACGGGTGTTCGGACCATCCGGTGCCGCGGCCAAATTAGGGATCGCGCGGTCCACCTTGGAATCGAAGATTCGGTCGCTCAACATCAATAAGAATCGCTTCAAGGCTCCTTCGGGAACTTGAAATTTACTTCTTTTTCTTACTCCTTCGCCGCCTCTCGTTCCGGCGTTTCTGTTGATCGATCCAATCTCGGATGTACAGAGGGCAACTCTCAAGCTTGATCCCCTTCGCTTCGCAGTCAGCGAGAAATGTCACGGCTTCCTGGTTCACGAGCGTCACGAACCGCAAATTTAACGTCAGCACCTGTCCAGGGATCTCGACAACGAGCAGTTGTCGGAACTGCTCGATATCCTCCGTTTGCATCCGGCCACTGAGATGGAATACCGCTTGACCGGTTGCCGCTCTCTCAATTCTGAGCATAAAAGCTCCCGTCTCTTGAGCCGTACCTGGTGTCGGCTCGCTTCCAAGTTCGTACTGAGCGTTGCATCGTCATTCACGAACCGACAGTCTATGTTGCAAATCGATTTGTCGAATCGCGGTTCGAGCAATCCGACGTCCAGGCTTAAGGTTCTGGACGGAAATACAGCGAGGCATGGTTCAACTGCCCGACATTTCGACAATTGGCGAATTTCCGTACAGAACGATCCTTGCGTCCTGAGTGGCCGGCGAACAGCGGAAGATTTCGCTCACGCCGTCGTTATCCGACTAAAACGAAGCCAGTCTGAGGCCTTCAAGAAACGCTCGTCGACGTGTGGCAACGCAGATGCACTGCGACGAAAACGGCAATAGTCGTCCAAGCGTTGATGCGATCGCCGAAAACCGGCAGCTTTAATCGCGCCTCCTCGGTGCTGCGGCGTATAAATTTCAACACCCATTTTGGGGGACGAAATAGAACATGCAATCATTCACGAAAGTCGGCCTCGACGGGCTTCTGACGCCTGAAAATTGCGTCCTCCTCCTGATCGATCACCAGCCATCTCAACTGGCCAACGTAAACAGTCACGAGCCCGCGATGGTGATCAACAACGCCACGGCGCTCGCGAAGACCGCGAAGGCGTACGGAGTCCCGACGATTCTCGCCACGATCAATACGAAGCGCGGGGTCGAGATTTTTCAAGCAGTTCCAGGCAGTCTTTCCCGATCAGAAGCCCATCGACATTGCTGCACTCTGGTCGGAGATGTGTCTTGCACAGCCCGCTATCCACGCGATGGGCGAAGGCTATGACGTGTACGTGGTCACCGACGCTTCGGGCGGCGTCTCTGCGGAAGCGCATGACCGGGCGATCCGCCGTCTTGTCGCTGCGGGCGCCCAACCGATTACCTGGCTTGGCATGGCCGGAGAACTTCAGCCTGATTGGGCCCGCACAGAGAGGCTCGGAGCAGTCTCTCAGATCCTGTTCGATCACGGCGGCGCTTCCGGCGTTATGCTCTCGTGGGAGCTGGAAAATGAAGCCAAAGGAGGTCGAGAATAATGCAATCCACACAAATGGACGTTAAGGACTATAGCTATTTTGCCGGCAACCAGTGGCGAAAAGCTACGGACAATCAAGTCTTCGAGGTCCACGAGCCCTACAGCGGAAACCTGTTTGCCCGCGTCGCCGCAGGAACTCGCGCGGATGCGCAAACCGCCGTGGATGCGGCCGCCAAGGCGTTCCCGGGATGGGCGGAAACCACGCCGGCAGAAAAAGCCCGCCTGTTTCTGAAGGCTTCCGAGATCGTCAGGCGCCGTCGAAGCGAGATCGCTGAAGTGCTGGCGCGTGAAACCGGATCGACCATTTCATTCGCGACGTTCCAGCAGGACCTTGTCGCAGCGACGCTTCAGCAGGTCGCAGGCTGGGTGTATCTACCCAAGGGCGAGGTTCTAGAAACCAATGCGCCCGGATCCCACTCGATCGGGGTGCGGCGTCCCCTCGGCGTTGTCGCCAGTTTCACGCCATGGAACGGTGCCAACGTCTTGTGCTGGCGGGCCGTCATATCGCCGGTGGCCGCCGGAAACACCGTCGTGGTCAAGCCGTCTGAGTTCGCTCCGGTCTCAGCGGGGATTATGCTCGCCGAAGTCGCGGAAGAGGCCGGGTTTCCTCCGGGGGTAATTAATGTTGTGACTCATGCGCCAGGAGCCGCAGGCGCGATTGCGGACGAGTTCTTCGATCGTCCCGAAGTCCGGGTCATCAATCTGATCGGCGGAGTCAAAACGGCGCGCATGCTGGCTGAGCGAGCCGGACGGCTTTTGAAGCGGACCGTGATGGAACTTGGCGGCTTCAATCCAATGATTATCCTCGACGACGTCGATATGGACTACGCGGTCCGCACGGCGACGTTCGGGTCTTTCTTTCATCAAGGCCAGATCTGTCTCAATACCCGCCGCATCATCATTCAGCGTAAGATCTACGAAGAATTCCTCGGCAGGTTTGTGGCTCGGACCAGCAGCCTGCCGGCTGGCGATCCCTTGGATCCGAAAACCATCATCGGTCCTATCATTACCCGCGACGCCGTAAAGATGATCGAGACCCGAGTGAAGGACGCGATAGCGAGAGGAGCCAAGGCACATACGGGCGCGAAGCACGATGGTCAGATTTATTACCCCACGATTCTGACGGACGTTCCTCTGGATGCCGCCATCGCCAACGAGGAGACCTTCGGGCCGGTCGTCGTGGTCGAAGCGGTGAACACACCCGAAGACGCGATTGCCGCCGCAAATCGCACGCTGTACGGTCTTACGTCTTCGATACTTGCTGGAAATACCTACAAGGCATTCGAGATGGCTCCGAAAGTCCTCGCCGGCATCGTGAATGTGAATTCACCAACCGTCAACGACGAGATTCACGCGCCAATGGGCGGCGTTCGCGACAGCGGTTGGGGACGCACGGGACCCCGCAGCCTGGATGATTTCAGCGACCTGATTTGGATCAATTCGCACAGCGGCCAGCGCCAGTATCCCTTCTGAACAGGAGAACCATCACATGTCAACCAACTTGACCGCCGTATTGCAAGAGATTTTGCAGAACACCACGAATCTCACAGTGCTGAAGCAACTGATGACGCCGGACGTCACCTACGTGTCATTGAACTTCGACAACCCTGAACTGAAGAAGGTTATGCCCTGGACGGGAACTCACAAGGGGCCCCAAGCCCTGGTAGATGTCTTTGAGGCAATCCAACGCTACTGGAAAACGCTCGACTTCAAGGTGACTGACGCGATTGAGCAAGGTAGCCGCGTTGCGCTTTTCGGCTCGTTTACCTACAAATCGAATGTGACCGGGAAGGAGATCACGTCTCCGTTTGGCCTCTTGGCGCGTTTCGAGGGAGATAAGGTCGCTTACGTCCAGTTTCTCGAGGACAGCTACGGCACAGCCGGCTCTTTCAAAACAGGGGGCGCTACACGGTTCCACAGCGATCCTTCGGGAAAAGAGTTTGAGGTCTAAAGCCGATTGCTCGACTAAGGAAGATCTATTTATGAAGGCCACTTCCTCTGAATTGCTTATGCGCAACTTCAATAGCATTTTTATAGAGCTCGATCCCCTAAAGCGTCTGGCATTGCTGGCGGAGTCTTACACCGAAGATTGCCTTTGGATTCATCCCGGCGGTCGCATTGTGGGCCGCGAGGGTATCAATGAAGCGGCTACAGAGATTCGCAAGCACTTCCCGGAATACCGCTACACGGTCACGGGTGAGATCCAGGTCATGCACAATGTAGCGACTTGCCGGTGGGGAAGCGGGATGCCGGGTCAACCGTTCCACTACACGGGAACAGACTTCCTCGAAGAGTGTGATGGCCGCGTATCAAGGCTGTACACGTTCATTGACCAGAAGCTATTTTGAGGCTTGGGAGATCCAACAATGATCGACACATCGAATAAAGAAATCCAGAGTCATTACGACTTCATTGTCGTGGGCGCGGGCGCGGCCGGTTCGGTTCTTGCCGGGGAATTGTCCGCATCCGCCGCGCACGTCCTCGTCATCGAGTCGGGAGGACCGGACGACGCGCCGACCATCGCGAACCCGAGCATCTGGTTTTACAACGTCGGCGGACCGCTCGACTTCCACCTGCCCGTCAAACCGTCGCCGCGATTGAACAACCGCGCATTCAATATGGCCCTCGGTCATGTACTTGGGGGCGGCAGCAGCATCAACGCCATGGTATGGACCCGCGGCATTCAGCGGGATTACGACGGGTGGGCGGAGAACGGTGCCAAGGGTTGGGCCTTCGCCGACGTGCTTCCAACTTTCAAGAGTCAGGAGGACTGGGAGGGCGGTACCAATGCCTGGCGCGGCGCCGGCGGCCCCATCCGCATCTGTCGTCCAAGAGATCCTCATCCGACAGCGCCGGCCTTCATCGACGCCGCCCGCGAGATGGGCATGCCCATCCTGGATGACGTGAATGGACCGATGGTCCCCGGCGCCGGCTACATCAACATGAACATCGCGGCGGATGGGACTCGCGTAAGCGCCGCACGCGCCTTCCTGCACCCGGCACTGTCGAGGCCGAACCTCTCTCTGCTGCTCAACACCCAAGTGGTGATGCTGAACTTCAAAGGTACTCGTTGTGTTGGCGTCAAGATCAATACCGGCGGCGAAGTTAAGGACATCGCGGCCGAGAAGGAAGTGATCCTTGCCGCTGGTTCCATCAATAGTCCAAAGCTTCTGATGCTCTCAGGCATCGGGGAAGCGAAGGCGCTTCGCAGCCTCGGAATCGATGTCGTCGAAAACCTGCCCGGCGTGGGCGGAAATCTCCAGGACCATGTGCTCGTCTCCGGCGTCATATTCAGATACAAAGGCAAGATGCCGGAGCGGCCGGCTGATAGCAATGCCGTCGAGACAGAGGCTTACTTGTCGAGTGGTCCTTCGAGCGATACCGACATTAACCTAGTCCTCGAACAACTGCCGATCGCTACCCCGGAAGCAGCCGCGCGCTTTGGCGCGCCTCCTGAGGACGCCTTCACGATCGCGCCGGCTCTGGTGCAGCCAACCAGCCGAGGCTCCGTCCGTTTGGCGAGCAATAACTTTCAAGATGCAGCCGTGATCGATGGCAACTATCTGGGCACGGATGGCGATTTTGCGGCCCTCGTGCGCGCCATCGAAGCCGCGCGTGAGATTGGGAATCAGCACGCCTTTGACAGCGTGCGCGAGGTCGAAGTCATGCCCGGCCCCAAGGCGACCGCCGAGGACATCCGGGAACTTGCCCGGCTCGGCTCTGCTAGCTTCGGACATGCCGTCGGCACCTGCAAAATGGGCGTGGACAATCTGGCAGTCGTCGACCCACAGCTCCGCGTGCACGGCCTCACCGGCTTGCGCGTGGCCGACGCCTCCGTCATGCCGCGAATCATTACGGGTCCGACGAACGCCCCGACTCACATGATTGCGGGTCGCGCCGCGAAGCTGATTCTTGGCTGAGGAGCCGTTGTTGACGATCGATACTCATCACCACCTCTTGCCCGACTTCTTCTGGCGGGCGACCGAGAACGGGCATGCTCCTATCGGAGGACTCGCGCCGCTTCGCTGGTCCAAGGAAGCAAGCATTTCGTTCATGGACGACGGCGGTATCGACATCGCTGTAGTCTCGATAAGCACGCCCGGCGTGCACACCGGAGATAGTGCCAAAGCGCGGGCATTGGCGCGCCGCTGTAATGAATTCTCGGCCGAACTGGTTCGTTCGCGGCCAGATCGGTTCGGAGGTTTCGCCTGCCTCCCCTTGCCCGATCTCGACGCCTCCTTGGAGGAACTCTCCTACGCACTCGACGTCCTCAGGCTCGATGGTTTTGTCCTTTTCACAAATTCCAACGGCGTGTACCTCGGAGACCCAATTTTGGAACCCCTTTTCGAAGAACTCGAGCGCGGCGAAGCCATCGTCTTTGTGCATCCAAATCCTTCGCCGGACGCGATTGCCCACTCGTTGGGATTACCCGACAATCTGCTTGACTTCCCGACAGACACGAATCGCGCCGTCGCTCAAATGCACTACACCAACAGATTCGCTCGAACGCCAAACGTGAAGTACATCTTCTCTCACGCCGGAGGCTCGATTCCCTATCTAGCCGCACGCTTTTCGATCATCGACGAAATGGGGTTCATCCCCGGCGGCGAGCAGCGAGGTGCCGCCGCCGGGATGTTCCGCAGAATCTATTGGGACACCGCACTCGCAGCAAGCAATCCTGTATTCCGTATGCTGCGCGACGTAGCTGGAATCGATCAGGTCCTGTATGGAACGGATTTTCCGTATCTGCGCAGGGACCTGGCTGTTAGCTCCAAACAACGCATCTTGCAAAGCTCCGAGTTGAATGATTTGGAACGGCGCGCCATTCTCGGGGACAATGCGTCGCGACTTTTTCCTGCGATTCCGTCCTCCGCGAGAGGTGATCTGAAAGGAAGTAATGCAACCTAACATCCTCGAGTATCCGGCGCTTCGTTTCGCCACGAAGCCAGGTGTGCGGACGGCTTCGCTGGTGTTCCTGGGGGTGTTTTCGGCGTTAACTCCCCTGAGCCTCTGTTTTGCTCAGGTCCAGCTACCAACGGTGAATCTCGGCGAAACGAACTTCGAGGACGGTTTCGCTTCTAGAGGCTGGTTCCTGGAGGAATTCCCGGAAAGTTACGTCGCGGGTGAACTGCGGGACGGACACGGGAACAGGATTCCAGGTCAAGGTCGCCTCATCGCTGATAGCACCACCACACACGTGGTCTTTGTAAGTAAGAAACATATTCTCGGCGGATGGCTGGCAGCGGAGGTTCTTCAACCATTGGTTGACTTAGATGCGCGGTCCGCCAATGGCACTTCGTTGAGGGTGCGCGGCTTCGGTGACACGACTGTCGGCCCAGGATTGCAGTGGGCACCCAAGAAGATCGGGGACGGCGTGTTTGTCCACCGTTTCGTTTTCGACGTCACCGTACCGACCGGGACGTACAGCGATAGGCGGCAAGTAAACATCGGCAATCATTTCGTTTTCGTCGAGCCCACTTACGCAGTCACTTATGAGCGCAAAAAAATAGAGTTCAGTACGCGGGTCCACTATCTCTGGAATTCTGCCAATAACGATCCGTATGTAGGCTTCGGCATCAGGAATGTGCAGCCCGGACAGGCATTTCACCTCAACTACGCGACCTCCTATGAAGTACGCAAAAACGTTAGGCTGGGATTTAATGGTTACTGGCTGCAACAGACTACCGATCACAGGATTAACGATGTCGCTATTCCCGATTCGAAGGAGCGCACCGTTGGCCTCGGCCCGGGCATGCAACTCGGTGGCCAAGGGATTTGGTTTCACTTGAACTCCTACATTGAAACGGATGTTCGCAATCGTCCGAGTGGAGTCAAAGTGACCTTGCGTATCTCAAAAGCCCTGCCCGCCTCGAAAGGGTGATGCGTCTGGCGAATGAATCAAGCCCGATAACAAAACGGTTGAACTTATGACTTCATTGAAGGAGCCCAGCGGCACAACTCCGCGAGAGAATCTCCCCTGGAGCGTGATCCATCCTCTCACTCAGGAAGACTCGGTCGCAGCGGCCGCTTTGCGATCGATTGTCGCACCGATGAAGGGCAAGGTCGAAGGAACCGCTGGCCGCAGTCTGTTCGACAACATCATGGAGCGGGTCGCAGCCCCAGCGGGGGTGACCTTCGAAGCCTCGACCGTCGGGGGGATCGCGGGCTGGTGGGCGAAGCCGGCGCGTGCTCAAAAGGGGGCCGCAGTCATTCACGTCCATGGCGGCTGGTTTATTTGGGGAACCGCCCAGGCCTACCGGAACTTCGCAGGACACATCGCTTTGAGCGCCGGTACCGATGCTTTCATACCAGATTACCGGCTCGCTCCCGAACATCCGTTTCCCGCTGCCATTCGGGACCTCCAAGCGTGCTATCGCGGACTGGTGGACCAGGGCATCAACAAAATTGCCCTCACCGGCGACTCGGCTGGAGGCAACTTGGCCTTGGTGCTTCTGTCACAAGCTTCCAAAGCTGCCGTGCCCCCGGTAGGCGCACTCGTATTCTCTCCGATAACCGACCTTGCGCTTACCGGCGAGAGCTTCGACACACGAGCGGAAGCAGATCTGTACTTCACCCAGTCCCAGGCGGCCGCCCTCGTCCGGTCCTATTTGGGTGCAACCGATCCGAAGAATCCGCTGGCCTCGCCTCTCTACGCAGATCTGACGGGTCTGCCTCCAATCCGCATTCACGTTGGAGACGACGAAGTACTGCTCGATGACTCGCGTCGCTATGTAGAGAACGCTGTCGCGGCCGCCGTCGACGCCAGGCTGGATGTGTGGATGGGAATGCCCCATGGGTTCGTCACCAACATCGGCGGATTCAACGCCGCAACGCAGGCACTCCAGGCAAGTGGAGCCTTTCTAACCGAGCGGCTGGGGAGCATGGCCGGATGAAAACCCAATAAGAACACACGAGCGGCGTGTAGCGCTGGTCACCGGCGCAGGCCAAGGCATCGGTCAAGCGATCGCGTCGGCATTGACGGAACCAGGCGCACGGGTCATCGCGACCGGCCTCAACCCCCGCACGAAACCGCAAGGAAGATCGGTCCCACGCTTCAACTTGATGTGACTCAGGAAGAGGATTGGCATTCGGCATCCGTCAAGAGCCGGGATGTGGGAGAAGTGGATATCGTCGTGAACAATGCGGGTTATTTTCCGAACCGCCCTATCGAGGAACTCGATCTGGCGACGTGACGAAAGACGATGGCTACTAATCTCGATTCGCACTTCCTGAGCGCAAAATACTTCTTACCGGCAATGAGAAGGAAGAAGTGGGGCCGCTTCGTCGGCATATCGTCAAACATGGTCGGCTTGGCCATACCCGGCATGAGCGATTACATCGCTTCAAAAGATGGGAATCATCGGGTTCATGAGAGGATTGGGGAACGACGTGGCAAACGATGGCATTAGCGCAAACGCGGTCCTTCCCGGCCTCACGAATACCGTGGCGATCGCGCCTCAGTCGGAAGACCAAAAACGCTCCACATGGGAACAGCAAGCGGCTTGGAGAACCCGAGGACGTTACCGGGGCGATTCTATTCTCAACAAGCGATGATGCCGTATTCATCACGGGGCAAGCCATTGTCGTAGACGGCGGTCAGTATCGCATCGGCTGGATCCGTAGAGTCAAAACGCGCTCGACGGCAAGCTGACGATATTTGCATTGCCGTAGTAAAATGACTGCCAAGCCCATCACGGACCACCAAGAGCGCATGATTGATAGAATCCGAAGGAGAAACGTATGGTCACACTCGCAGACGCGCGTAGAGTAATAGCGGCCGCTGAAAAGAGGGCCGAAGAAATAAAATGGCCAATGAACATCGCGGTGGTGGATGAGGGCGGCAATCTTGTTTCGCACGTCCGCATGGATGGCGCCTGGATCGGAAGCATCGATATTTCCATGAACAAGGCTTTCACGGCCCGGGCATTTGATTTATCAACGAAGGAATTAGCGGCAAACTCGCAGCCTGGAGATCAGTTTTTTGGCATACACGTCTCCAATCGAGGCCGCATCATGATCTTTGCGGGCGGAATTCCTCTCAAGAGGGGCGGCAAAGTAGTTGGCGCCATCGGCGTCAGCGGCGGATCGGGAGAGCAGGATCAAACGGTGGCTGAGGCAGGCGCAGCCGCATTCGATAGCTTAGCCCAAGCTCACTGAGAACGGCCGCGACAAAAGAGCAGTGCGGGATTTCACAGGCCCAGATCAGTTAGGCCGGGATGTTCATCCGGCCGGCGGCCAAGCGGCCAATGATACTTGCGCTCTGATTCTTTAATGGGAAGATCATTGATAGAAGCAAACCTGCGACGCATAAGCCCGGTTTCATCGAACTCCCAATTTTCATTGCCATAGGAGCGGTACCACTGCCCGGAGTCGTCGTGCCATTCGTAGGCGAAGCGAACGGCAATCCGGTTCTCACCGAACGCCCACAGCTCCTTGATGAGACGGTAATCGAGTTCCTTATTCCACTTCCTTTCAAGGAAAGCGACTATCTCTGTTCGACCGTTAAGAAACTCCGAACGGTTTCGCCAAAAACTGTTCTCGGAGTACCCGTGTGCAAGTTGCTCAGGGTTTCGAAGATTCCACTTATCCTCGATTAGGCGGACCTTCAGGGTTGCCGTGTCTCGTGTGAACGGTGGCACTGGACTCGAAATGTTCTTGGGCGGTGAACTCATATTCCCAACTCCTTTCGCGAGTTTGACTTCACATCGTTAGAACGACGCGAAACTTTTCATTGCCGCTCGTCATGTGCGTGTAAGCCTCTCCTAACTTTTTCGAGCGGATAGGTTTCTATCATCGGGCGCACGCCGGTCAATTCGGAGAAGCGCAGCATGTCCTCGGAATCGGGCGGCGTTTCCGTCGACCACAATCCCGCGACTCTCGGAAATGAGCTCTATCGGTGTAACCTCAATGGGGTCAAATATCGATGGACGTTGCAGAAAAGGCGGTGCCGCATCACCTGTGTGGATTTTCAGGTCCATAACTAATTTAAAAACAGCCAGTTAAAGAAAAGCAACATACCAAATGGCGCGCAATCAACGCCAAATCGGTACCGCGATTCAATCGGAACATCTCCCGCAGCTTCGTGCAAAGGCGTTTCGCTCAGAAGCTTTCTTAGTGATTCTTTATTGAGCGAGCCTAATGGTTTCTTCGAACCATTTGACGAAGGCGCGAGCCTTTGCGCTGGTCAGTCGGCCTGAGGGATAGATGACCCACAGGTCCATCGCCGGAAGCGTCCATTCGTCGAGGATACTTACCACCTCGCCCGATCTGAGCTCCGGAGCGAACATCCATTGCGAAGCGATTGCAAATCCCAGCCCCGCTAGAACCCCTTCCCGCACTCCTTCCGCCGCACTCAGTTTCAGCCGCGCTTTGAGGTACACCGGCGTTTCTGCGGTGCCGCGCCGAAAGAGCCATTCCTCTCCGCCCGAACTCTGGCCATAAATGATGCTGTCGTGTTCGAGTAAATCCGCAGGCGTGTGTGGAACCCCTCTGCGCGTCAGGTAAGCCGGAGTCGCGAGCACCAGACGATGAGCTTGCCCCAGCTTGCGGGCCCTCAGTGCCGAGTCAGTAAGGACGCCCATCCGCAGCGCGACGTCAATGTTTTCCGCCAGGAGATCGACCTCACGGTCGTCCATCACAAGATCAAGCTGCATCTTGGGATGAGCATCCAGAAATGAGCCCAGCTTCGGAACCAAATGCAGACGCGAGAACGTAACCGGCGCGGAGATCCGGAGCCGGCCTTCCAGCCCCGCCCCAGCACCCCGCGCCGCAGCTTCGGCTTCGTTTGTCTCGCCGATGGCGCGAACCGCTCGTTCATAGAACGCGGTGCCAGCCTCCGTCGGCGACAGTTTGCGCGTCGATCGTGTCAACAGACTGACACCTAATCTGTCTTCGAGGCTAGCGATGGTTTTCGAAACCCCCGGCTGACCTACGTTAAGATCCCGCGCCGCGGCAGAAAACGACCCCGCTTCGATAACTCTAACGAATATCTCCATCTCTCGCAGACGATCCATTCCTGAACGGAATAAATTTTATCACCAGCGGGTGTCTTCTGTCTTTTCCATGGAATGTGTACCCTGATTGCAAGCAGGAGGCAACTATGGCACAAAAATTCGCAGGAAAAGTCGCAATCATCACCGGAGGCTCGACTGGTATGGGTTTAGCCACGGCAAAACGATTCGTGCAAGAGGGCATGGATCATGTGTTCATCACCGGCCGGCGAAAGGACGCGCTGGACCGTGCGGTTGCGGAGGTCGGCTCGAACGTCACCGCGGTGCAGGGCGACGTTGCCAACCTAAGTGACCTGGATCGTCTGTACGGCGAAGTCAGGAAACAGAACCGGAAGCTCGACGTGATCTTCGCCAATGCCGGCGTCGCGGAACTGGCGCCGTTCGCCACCGTAGACGAGAAGTTCTACGATCTTCACTTCGACGCAAACGCGAAGGGAATGTTTTTCACCGTCCAAAAGGCTCTTCCGCTGCTGAACGACGGCGGATCGATCATTCTCACAGGATCGATTGCCGACGTGAAAGGCTTCCCGTCGATCAGCGTGTATAGCGCCTCAAAAGCGGCGGTCCGCTCGTTCGCGCGCACCTGGACCACCGAGCTGAAAGACCGGCACATTCGCGTGAATACCATCAGTCCGGGACATATTGATACCCCGATTTTCAATACCTGGCAGCAAGGCGAGGCCCTGAAGAAAATGAAAGAAGAACTGGCAAAAACTGTTCCGTTGGGCAGGCTCGGAGATCCCGATGAGATCGCCAAAGCTGTGTCCTTCCTTGCATCGGACGAGGCGAGTTACGTCACCGGAGTCGAGCTTTACGTCGACGGCGGAGTAGCCCAAATCTAAACCAGGAGCCGGCGGTGTCACTCTAAGCAGAGCGGCGCCGTGGTCCGCCGGGTTGTGCGCTATCGCGCTGGAAGCAGGCCCGTCTGTATCTAAAGGTGCCGGAGGTGCCACGCCGCAGCGTCGGCTATCTAAAATCGCTGGAAACCAAGAGCTAGCCTGTCATATCCAAGGAACAGGAGGAGGACGCCTGATCATGAGTGAAATCGAGCGGTTCGATGTCCTTATTTTCGGCAGCGGGACCGGGGGCAAGCTTACCGCTTGGACCAGCGCTAGTGAAGGCCTGCGCACAGCGGTCGTCGAACGCCGCCTGGTCGGAGGATCATGCCCGAACATCGCCTGCCTGCCGACCAAGAACGTGGTCCACAGCGCAAAGGTGGCTGACTTTGTCCGTCATGATCGCGATTTCGGCAGCGGCACCGCGCCGGCGTCGATTGAAATGGCTGAGGTGCGGGCCCGCAAGCGCCGGATGGTGGACGGCCTCGTCAGCATGCACCTGGACAAATACAAGGAAAGCGGCGCGGAGCTGGTCTTTGGCGAGGGCAGCTTCATCGGACCGAAGACCATTCAGGTTCGAACAAACAACGGCGGCGAGCGCACTCTGGTGGGCGACCGCGTGTTCCTGAATCTAGGAACCCACGCCGCGATCCCGGACATCCCCGGCCTCCGCGCCGCGAAACCGCTCACGCACGTCGAGGCCCTTGAACTCGATCGCCTTCCCGGCCATTTGATCGTTCTCGGCGGCGGCTATGTTGGCCTGGAATTCGCTCAAGCATTCGCCCGTTTCGGAAGCCGCGTCACGGTGCTGGAGCGCGGAGCCCAGTTGCTTCCTCGGGAGGACAAAGACGTCGCCGATTCGGCTCTTGAGGCTCTCCATCTTGATGGCGTCGAGGTTCGTTTCAACGTGGAGGTCGCCCAGATAGAAGGCGCATCCGGGGACTCCGTGCGCATGACTCTCTCCACCTCATCCGGAACGTTGGTTCTCGAAGGCAGCGATATCCTTGTCGCCATCGGCCGAATTCCGAACACCAAGAACGTCGGGCTGGAGAAAACCGGCGTAGCCCTGGACGCGCGTGGGTACATTCAAGTGAACGAACGCCTCGAAACGACGGCGCCCGGCATCTGGGCCTTGGGCGAGTGCGCCGGTAGCCCTCAGTTCACACACATCTCGGAGGACGATTTCCGCATCGTCCATGCGAACCTTCACGGCGGCTCTCGAAACACGCACGACCGCCTGGTGCCCTTCTGCCTGTTCACGGATCCTGAAATAGCGCGAGTCGGGCTCAGTGAAAACGAAGCGGTCGCGGCGGGCCGCCCCTACCGCGTGGCGAAGCTGCCCATGCAAGCAGTGCTTCGCGCCCGGACTCTATCGGAAACGCGCGGCTTTATGAAAGCGCTCATCAGCCGTGACACTGACGAAATCCTCGGCTTCACGGCAGTGGGACCGCAGGCCGGCGAAGTCCTTGCGGTCGTGCAAACCGCAATGATGGGCAAGCTCCCTTACACTGCGCTGCGCGATGCCGTGTTCACGCACCCCACCATGGCGGAAGGCCTGGGCCCTCTGTTCGAAGGCGTGCCGTCCCGCACGCAAGCGGGATCTAAGAAAGGATCGGCTGCCTGAAAAAGGCCGCACCAATGAAGAAGGACTTTAAGGTCGGAGATCATGTGGGATGGAACTCGGAAGCCGGCCATGTCCAGGGAACGATCATGAAAAAGATCATCTCGGCCATTACGTTCAAAGGGTACACGGTCCATGCCTCGAAGGAGGAGCCGCAGTATTTGATCAAAAGCGACACCACGGATCACTTGGCCATGCACAAGGGATCGGCGCTCAAGAAACTCCAATAAAAGGATGCCCAAGGAGGAATGCTCACCGTTGGTAATGACCATTGGTCATTCGACGCATACGCTTGAGGAGTTCATCCATCTGCTTCAGGTCCATGGGGCGACTTGCGTTGTGGATGTTCGCACGGTGCCGCGTTCCGCGCACTATCCGCAGTTCGATAAGGCCTCCCTGCCGCGATCCTTAAAGAAGGCCGGCTTAGGATATGTCCACCTGCCTGGACTCGGTGGTCTTCGCCAAGCAAAGCGCGATTCTCCCAACGCGGGCTGGCGAAATGCCTCCTTTCGAGGGTATGCCGATTACATGCAAACTCCCGAGTTTACGGCGAGCCTTGAAGAAATGATCCGCCTGGCGAAGCAAGATCGCGTCGTCTTGATGTGCGCAGAAGCAGTGCCGTGGCGCTGTCATCGTTCGCTCATCGCCGATGCGCTGCTCGTTCGCGGAATTCGCACGGAGGATATCATGAGCGCAACTCGCCGCCAGGTTCATACTCTCACTCCGTTTGCGAAGGTCCAGGATACGGCAATCACTTATCCGGCCGAGGCTTGACGTCAGCCCTAAAACTGCGACGGCACCCGGTAGTCCGCCAGGTGAACATTTGGCAGCTTAAGATCCATACGAAAATGCGCGACCGGCTCCAGACTGGTGAGCGTCACCGGATACAAATCGCGGGGAACCGAGTGAGAATATCGGCCGAGCGGCACGATCGCCGAATCGGCATCGGCCGGAAATGGCGAATATGATGTTCCGGCGAAAAATCGATCCCGGCGCTCTCCTTTAAATCCCACCACCAACAGGTTTGGAGGCGCCCGGAGAGCCGACTCGCATACGATCCAGTTATCCCTTTCCATGGCGACGTCCTGGCAACGTCCCGAGCCAGGAACATCTACCGCGGCATCCCGAGGCTGGATCACTCTCGAAGCCGAATCGCGCAGCATCGTCAGATACAACGTCAAGCTCACCTCCACCGGATCGGCCGCCCTCTCGAAGGCCAAGCCATCTACCCGCAACAGGAGACGATGCCCCTTGGGCGTGCGCTGCAAATAGTTCGAGTCGTTTGCCTGCCTCCCTCCCCGGCTCCAATTCCCGCCGTTTTCGTTCTTGATAGTGACCTGAACTTCGTCGCTGATCAAGTCCAGCCCATCCTTCAACCCGGAAACATCCAGCGGAATCGCAAGCAAGACCACCTGTTCCCGTTTCGGCGGGATGGGCCTGATCGTCGGAGCGGCCGGCTCTACCTTCGCCGCCGCGATCCGCACTGAGGAGAGATCCACCCTTGGATTCGAAAAACGAGTCTCCAGTTCCAGCGCCCAGGAGGAACGCGCATAATTGACGAAGATTGCGGACCCCAGCAGCCCAACCGCCATGACTACGATCGACCAAATGGTTCCACGGCGCGTGTACTGCGCCAGCAAAACCACGGCCGCGACCACGCACATGATCGCGACGTAGCTGTAATCGCGAATCCATTCAACGCCCGCCCAGACCCTTTCGTTCGCGATCGCGGCGATAGCGTAGTCGATTCCAACGGTAATAATCGCAGCGAGGAACCACTCCGTCAGATTTCGGGTCAGCGTCGCGAACGCGCAGAAAGCGATTAGCGTGCTCGCCGTGATCAGGACCAGGGACCACAACAGACCCACAGCATGAGAGGCGATGGAGAATCCCTCCACACGAAGGATCACGGCGTCGGCGGCCAGCAGCGGGACGCCGATGAAAACCACCATGAACAGCAGCTTCGCGCCCAGCAGGCTTCGCCATTGGTAAGGCCGGGTGATCCAGAACTGCCGGTCGCCCGGAATCGGCTCGGCTTGAACCAGGCGCGCGCAGAGAAAGGCCCAAAAGCACAACAGGATATACGATACGATCGCCGCGCGATTGTCCAGCAAGACGTCGCGATAAATCTGCCCGTAAACGAAAATCGCCATCAACACCATCGACGCCGCCAGTTCCCACCGCAGACACCGAACATCTTTCTTAAAAATATGCAGAGCCTGATTCACGCGGCCCTCCTTTCAGCCTTGGCCAGCGTCACGAAAATCGACCGCAGAGGCATGGGCGTGATCGCGATGCCGCGCGGCTCACCGAATAGCTTGCGCACCTCCGCCATTGTCCGCGCCTCATCGAACTGCGACTCGACAAATCGCACCACCGCCGCCGAAGTCTCCGGCCGCAGCCACGAGCCCGGCCAGTTCGCAGGCAGCACCGGAGCCGCATCCAGCGTCACCTCCACTTCCCGAAACCGTCCGCTCAACGCCGTCATTTCCTCCGAAAATTGCAGCCGCCCTTTCTCCAGATACCCCACGTGGCTGGCGAAACTCTCAATCTCCGCCAGGTCGTGCGACGAAATCAGAATCGTAGCCTCGCTGGCGCTATCGATCAGCCCTTCGATAAACTCGTCCCGTACCAGCGGATCGAGCCCGGTAAACGGTTCATCGAGCACGATCAGCCTCGGCCGGTAAGCCAGCGACGACGCCAGCGCCGCCTTCATCTTCATGCCGCGCGATAAATGCTTCAGCTTCCGGTCGCGCGGCAAATCGAATTGCCGCAGCAACTCCTCCGCCCGCGCGTCGTCCCACGTCGGATAAAACGGCTTCAAATACGCCATGAAGTAGCCGACCGTCATCCACTCCGGCATTTCCTGGTTCTCCGACACATAGCCGATCTGCTGAAATTCAACCGGCGATAGCTTCTGCGAATCGATCCCCAATGCCTCGGCCTGTCCCGAAGTCGGAGCATGGATGTTCATTAGGATCTTGATCGCCGTGGTCTTCCCTGCGCCGTTCGCGCCGACCAGCGCAAACACGCTGCCCTCCGGAACATCCAGGTTCAACCGGTCCAGCGCCAGCGTGCCGCGAAACCGCTTCGTGAGTTCGATCGTCCGCAGTATGCTCACTTCTTTCCTCCGTCGAGTCTCTTCCAGTGGTCGCCGAGCGCCTTGGTGACATCGTCCAGTTCAAGACCGATTTTCTTGGCTTCCACCACCAGTTGTTCCAGCTCATTCTTCAGCAGGTTCCCGCGCTCAGCCGCCGTTGACGAGGCTCGTTCCGCGACCACCGTCCCCACTCCTGACCGCACTTCGATCAACCCCTCGGCAACCAGATGGGTGATCACCTTATGAGCCGTGTTGGGATTGATTTTCAGCGCCTTACTAAGCATCCGCACGGAAGGAAAAGCATCCCCCGGCCGCATCTGCCCGGAGACCACGGCTTTCTTAGCCGCATAAACAACCTGTTCGTAAAGCGAAATGCCCGGCTCAAAAGTCAAGCGGAAGGGGATCACAACTGTACTATAACACGCAGTACAGTAACTTTCAAGTGGGGCAGGTTCCCGACCTGCCCGCTCTTAAATCTCCAGTCGATTCAAACACTTCGCACTTTCATCCACACCACGCCCAAAAGGGATCCCCTAACATGCAATCAAGAGCCAGGGGTATCCCAGTAGACATCTGGTTCGCGCCGCGTAAAAGTTCTCGAGACCCTAACGCGAACGCCGGTAAATTGGGTGGGACCAGCGTCCATTACAGCGGAGTTTGCCGTGGAGACTCATAACCCGGATAGGGCGCCCAACCCGGCGGATCGTCATAAAAAAGCGGTTCGCCGGGATAAAATACTACGCTCGGCCCAAGGGTCGGGCGCGCAAGAGAAGACCGTATAGCGGAGCTGTGCCTGTTTCCCGGCCAGGTTTCTGCCGATGTTCCAGGCGTGAACTGCCCCAACTGCGGCGCCGCGATGCGCCTGAAAGACGACGCGGATTATCTCATCTGCGACTATTGCGAAACCCCTCACTTCCCCGATCCGAACGCCGATGGAGTGCGCGTGCTCGGCGTTCCCGCCCCCATCTTCTGCCCGCTCTGCGCCATTTCTCTGACCCACGCATCGGTGGCCCGCGAACGGATGTTCTATTGCGAGCGCTGCCGCGGCATGTTGATCGCGATGGACGTCTTCACCGAAATCGTCCAGGACCTCCGCTCCAGGCGCGAAATCTCCGTCGATGCCGCCCATCCTCCCGATTGGAAAGATCTGAATCGCCGGATGCACTGCCCGAAATGCAGCGGCACGATGGACACGCATCCGTACTGCGGACCCGGCAACATCATCATCGACACTTGCGAAAACTGCGCGCAGAACTGGCTCGATTACGGCGAACTCGACCGCGTGGTGCGGGCCCCTGACCCAATGGTTCGGCACTTCGACATCAAAACCTCAGTTCACCCAAAATAAGGGACTCTACCAATCCGGAAACCAAGGCACAAACACCGACGTTGATCGCTGATACTTCCGGTAAGCCTCGCCCGTGCTTCTTAGTGCCTGCTCCTCTGTCGCCGGAATCCCGCTCACGCGGAACAGGAAAAACAGCATCAGCGCCGGCGATACCAATGCCAGATACCCGTATTGCGCGGGCAAAGCGATCACCGCGAACGACACCCAGATCAGGAACTCAAAAAAATAATTCGGGTGCCGCGAGTATCGCCACAAACCCACATTACACACCCGAGCTTTATTTTTTGGGTCCCGCTTGAACCGCGCCAACTGCGCGTCCGCGATCGTTTCGCCCAGAAACGCGATCATCCAGATGCCCAAGCCCAGTTCTTCGAACTCAGCCCACCCCTTTGCCGGATCGTGCATCGCCACCAGAAACGGCAGCGATAAAACTCCACACAGCAGCGCCTGAAATTCGAAGAACAACAAAAACTTCCAGCCGGTATTTGAGCCCCACTTGCGCCGCAGCTCCGCATAGCGCCCTTCTTCCGGCTGTCCGCTTACGCGCGTAAAGAGTAAATAGAAGGCCAGGCGCAATCCCCACGCCAACGCCATCGGTCCCAGGAACGCCACGCGCCGCCAATAGCCGACCGCGTGAGCCGCATAAAACAACGCCAGCAGCGCGAGCCCTAGCGCCCACCCTACGTCAACGATCGCCGCACTGCGTAGAGGAAAATGGAGCAGCCACAGGATGAACATCAACACCGCGACGATCGCGGTCCCCTGGGCCATCCAGACCAGCAACCCGCTCATAGATTATTTAATGACGATTTTAGCAACAGATTCGTTGTCGTTTTCGTCGGCCACACGCACCGCTACCGTGTTCTCGCCCGCCCCCCGATCCACCAGCACCCGGTAATCGTGCTCCATCGAATCGGTCAAGCGAGTCGTCGGCTCTACCATCACCCACTCGCTGCCGTTGATCGAATACTCCGCCTTGCCGAGCGTGCTCAACGGATCCTTCGCGTGGAATCGAATCTCGATCTTCCCGCCCGCCGGAACCGCGCTGAGCCCAGTGATTTCGGGCGGCGCATTGTCGATCAGAAACGGCTCGCTCTCGGCCGACGCGCTTAAAGCCTGGTCCGGAGGATTCGACGGAGCATCGGTCGCCGTGATGCGCACGAAATACCGGCCGTCCGGAAACGCAGTCGAGTCCCAACTGTAGTAGTGCTCTCGAATTTTGTCTTTGAGAACCTTCCATACCGATTCGTTCGCCCCGCGAATCTCCACTTTGAACAGCATCGAATCGCCGTTGTCATCGTTGGCGAGCCACCGCACGCCGATCCAACCCTTCGTGTACGTCAACGTTGGAGACGAACCCGAATCGGCCGAGGGCGCGCTGGTCGCCGAAGCCGACGCGTTGTGATGTCCCAGCGCCGGCAGCGTCAACGAAGTGCTTGCGGAAGGCGCAGTGGTCGAGGGAGCCGGGAACTTGTAATTTTCCGGAGTCATCTCCACGTCCTCCACCTCCGGCGCGACGTTCTTCATCTGATAGGCGGCGTCCACCTCGGTAATCTCTCCGCTCCCGGAAAGCGTCAGCCGGTATTGCAGGAACCGGGAGGGCGGCGAAACAATGCGGCCCCCATTGGTTCGCGCAAACTCGTTCCAGTTCTTCTGCGCGCGGTTCAAATTCCCGCTGCGCGTCTCGACGCTGACTCCGTTGTTCTCCTTGGGCGAATACGATAATCGCCCCCAATAGGAAAATGCGCCTGCGTCGAAAATGTCGCTTTCGAAAACGCCGGTCTGTTCCAGCTCCGGTCCAATAGAAAAAATCTTGCCGATATTTCCCGTCACCGCATACAATCTGCCGCCCGCGCCGGTGCAGAAGCCGGTGACCTGGGTCGACGACAGGCTCAACAGCTTCCAGTATTTGTAATCCGGCTCCAGGCGATAAATATCGCCGTGATTTCCGGTGCCCGCAAGCACGCGCCCATGTCCGTCGAACGCCAGCGCGTAAACCAGGTCCTGCGCATGGCTCCAGATTTTGCGCGGATACCCATCGGTCTGGATGCGATAAATTTCCGATCCTCCGGTAATCGCCGGAGCCGCTCCCGCAAGCGTTGGAGGTGCGGGCGCGACGACTCTTCCCGCTGGAGCCGGTGGAGCGGGGGCAGGCGCCGGAGCAGGCGTAGCCGGAGGCACGACCGGCAGCTTATTTCCCACCCCAGCAGCGTAAATCGTCCCTTGCGGAGTCACCGCAACGGCAGTGATTTCCCGCTTCGGAGCCTGATACAGCACGAATCCTTCACCCGCCGGCGTAATCCGTAAAATCAATCCGCTGGGATCGGTCCCGACAATCAAATTGCCGTTCGGATCGATGGCCATCGATCTTGCGTGCGTTTCTTCGGTCTTGAAAAACACACTGCCCGCGCCCGCCGGCGTCACCCGGTGAATCTCGCCCTGATCGCCGGTCGCTACAAAAAGATCGCCCGCTCTCGAGAACTCCAAAGCCCAAATATATTTCTGTTTCGGATCGTAGAAAACCTCGGATTTTCCGGCTTGGTCGATCCGATAAACCTTTCCGTCCGGCGAAGTTGCCGCATACACGCGGTCCTTTGAATCGATGGCGATCGCCTGAATCGCGATTCCTTCCAACTCGCAGAGGGTCTTCGATTTACCCGACGGATCCACCATGAACAGCTTGGTTTTGGAGCCGCCCAATCCGCCTCCGCCGGCGTAGAGATTTCCCTTTGAATCCCTGGCGATAGCCCATAAGAAGGCGACGGAAGGATCGAAAACCTCTTTCACCACCGGAGCCAGCGCTAGCCGTCCATCGCTGGCAAGCGAAAGGCGCGTCAGCGTGCCTTTTTCGAAATCCGCCATCTCGCCTTGCTGCCATGTCTTGGTTTCGACAGCGTACACCGTGCCTAAGGCGCACAAAAACGCCCCTAATGTTCTCGAAATGTGCATGAAAAGTGTCTTACAGAGCCTTATTTGACGGTAATTTTTAGCGAATAGCTGCCGCTGACCATCTGGTCAATCGGGATGGCGAGCTGTTCTTTGGCGCTCTCCACCGAGCCTACCAGGACGCGCGTCGAGGTCCGTTCCGCCTGGAACACGTTCAACACCGATGCGGGCAGACTGGGCAGCGTTTTGTCGTCGGCGTAATAGGTGGGCCGGCCTTCGACGAGTGAAACATAGAGACTGCTATTGCCCCGTTCCTGATTGAGCAGAGAAATGGTCTCCGGAATATCCATGTAGCGATTCCCAAGTACGGCCGCGTTCTGCATGCGGTTTAACGTGTCGGCATCGCTGAACAGAATGCGGTGCTCGCCTTTCGGCGTGCCGGCGGGGACTTTCACCACCACGTCGCGCTCAATGCGTTCGCCGCGATAGGGGCGCAGGAAGACCTTTACCGGAATTTCGGTGCCCGCATCCACATCGGCATTCGGTGTCCAGGCGTAATCGATGGCGGCGGTGCGGCGCTCCGGCAGCAGGTCGACAGTGACTTCAACGCTCTTCAACTTTGGCATCGCCACCGGATTGAGGAACAGGCGATTGAATTTATCGCCCCACCACCCGGCGAGCGCCATGGGCGGCGCGACCGGAGCTTCGCTGGGCGCAAGCATGGTGGAAACGTTGATGGCGCGATCGCCCTCCACTTCCACATGGCCGTTCATGCGATAGGTAATGTCGTCCGCGTATTCATTCATCTGCTGGAGGGATTGGAACAGCGTCAGCATCATCAGGAACGGGGTCCATTTCTGATGCACGAAAACCTGGAATTCAAGCTTCTTCTCGGTGAGCGGCGCGCCGGAGTTGTTGAAGGACCGGACATTGAGATGAACCGGAATGAATGGGGCTTCCGCGCCCAGTTCGCCCATGATTCCGCTGAAGCGGTCCTGGCGCAGCGCGCCGACCACTCCGGTCGCGTTGCCGAACTTGGTGGGCTGGAACGCCGAGCTCAAAACCATGAGAATTTCGCTCTTCGCCATCGGCATGTCGAGCGGACCCAGGTTGAAGAAGGGATGCCCGAAGGCGAGGACTTTCTTCCCATCGTTATAAGTGACCGTGCCCATGCCTGTGGCCGACATGTCGCCCGAGACCAGGACTCCTGAGACCGCTTCTCCGGGATTGAGCGAATCGCGCCATCCGGAAACCGGCTTGGCCGTCAAGGGTCCGGCGCCGGAGCCGCCTTGCACTGCGGTGATCCCCATTTGCGAGAAGAAAGGCGAGAACGCGTCGACGGTTTGCGCGGAGAATCCGGAGAGCACCAAAGGCGTGTCGATCGGCGTCATGATCGGAGAGCTGGCGTGAAGATGGGCCAGCAGATCGCCGGGAATCGCCGCTGCCGCCGAACGGTTTGTGACCGGCTTATCGGGCGTTCGCGCGTCCATGGGGCGCGACCGGTCGAACTCCGGAATTTCGAGCATCAGCTCAATGGGAGTGATGCCGCAAACCGCATCGGGCGAGAATACGCTCATGCGGAGGGCCACCGCGCCTACCAATTTTCCATCGATATAAACGGGGCTGCCGGACATACCGGCAGCGACGTTGGTGATCTTGGCTTTTCCGCCCATTTTGGCGAGAATGACGTCCTGGCGGGGACCGCTCCCGTTCTTCCACACCCCGACGATTTCAATCGGCACGGGCTCCGGGTCCATGCCTTCGAATACCGTCCAAGCGGTACCGGTCATGCCCGGTTTGACGTCTTTGAGGGGGAAGATCTCGACTTTGCCCGCTTTTGGGCGCGTAAGCTCGGCGGCAAAAATTCCCGAGCTCGCGGTGAGCGCCAAAGCGCCCGCGACCAGCCACTTATTCATGGAAGGAAGATACCTCTACTTCTTATTTACTACCGGGACTACCATTATAGACGCTCTAGAAATGAAAATGGGTATGAGCGCTGATCGGCTAAATCTCTTAAATCTGTGATATGGCGGGTACAGTCCAGGCTGTAGGGATTGCTGAAAAGGTCGGGCAGATCGCTTCCTGCGGTCGCGGCTCGGAATCGGCGGCGAGTAAAATGAACAAATTCACCGAGCCGCGACCACAGGGAGCGATCTCTTCGATTGGCACAGGCTTGTAGCCTAGACCCCGAATTCTCACTGGTTGCATGCAAAAAAGGGAGGGTGCCGAAGCACTCTCCCTTTTTTTGTTTAACGACGCTGTTACTTCTTCTTAACCGCGGGCGCTGAAGGCCGAGCTGGAGCGGCTGGATGAGCTGCCCCGCCTGCCGGAGCCTTCGCCGCACCACCGGCTGGAGCACCTGCCCTTGCTCCACCACCAGCCGGAGCACCCGCTCTTGCTCCGCCACCAGCCGGAGCACCTGCTCTTGCTCCACCTGCCGGAGCACCAGCCCTCGCTCCACCAGCCGGAGTGCTGCTATGCGTTGCAGGAGCAGCCGCTTTCGATCCACCGGCCGGAGCGCCTGCTTTCGCTCCGCCCGCTGCCGGGCTGTGCGATGCGGGAGCGCCCGCTTTCGACCCCGCCGCATTATGCGAGGCAGGAGCGCCGGCCTTCGATCCACTCGCTGCATTGTGCGATGCGGGAGCACCGGCCTTCGACCCCGCTGCATTATGCGCTGCCGGCGCATTGTGCGACGCCGGAGCGTTGTGCGATGCCGCGGCGTTATGAGCTGCGGGAGCATTATGAGCTGCCGCGGCATTATGGGCTGCGGCGCCATGTTCGCCGCCCTTGAATCCACCAGCATGTCCGCCGTTCGCCGACGCGCCGTGCCGTGCGTTGACACCCGCTCCGCGGAAGTTGCCGCCGCGCGCCGCCGGATCGTGACGAGTCACCGCCGAACGTCCCATCGCACCGCGGGGAGGAATTCCACGTGAACCCGCCCGCAAGGGAGCATGACCGCCCAGGCGGCCTTCCCTGGTTCCTGCGATGCCACGCGCGCCTTCACGCCGCGCACCGGCATGATCGAAGGCATGACCGCCGAAACGATCGCGGTGGGCAAATTCGCGTCCAATCGGGTGTCCGCCGGCGAAGCCGCCGCGGCCGACTACGTTGACCGCTCTCGGATCGTGTCCGAAGGAAAGATTCACGGCCGCTCCGCCCCACACGCCGGCGATGATACCGGCCGCGAAAATCGTGCCGCACAGATTGACGCTATTGTAATAGCCGAAGCTGACGCCAAAGCTCGGATACCAGGGTTCGCCCCAGCTCAGCGCGACCCAGCTCACCGGATCTACGACGCCGACTAATTCCACGCCGCCGATGAACGAAACCAGCGCGGGCGCGTAAATCGCGGTCACCGCGACCGGTCCAGGCGCCCATCCCCACAATCCGCCGACCATGACCCAGCGGCCATAATGGAACGGGGCATAGCCCCAGGGAGCATCGTCAATCCAGGTCCATCCCCACGGCGCAACGAAACCCCAGTGGCCGAAGCGGTACGGAGCCCAATCCGCCACCACGGCGTTCGGGAACCACACGTTGCCGTAAATCGGAGCGGGTCTCCACACGCCGTTGACATCGAGATCGGCCGCACCCACTACGCCGGGCGCGACAGCTCTGACGGAAACGGAATTCGCGACCTTGGCGTCGCGCTCATTGCCCCAGGCGTCGAACTCGTCGGGGTTGGGCACGCCGTGTTTATCGTAGCTGGCGGGATTGCCCTTGATCACCACTTCCTCGTTGTTGTTCAGAGGAGCGGCCTTGCCGTCGGCGGTGGTTTCTCCTCCGCCCGCGCGAACCCGAATGATCGTCGTGTCGCCGGCTTCATTCACCTCGACGCGATAGAGACCGGGGCGCAGCAGCGTGAACGCAACCTGCGGCGTATCGATTTCGTAAGTCTCGTTGTCCGCGAGGCCGGTGAGGTTCACGGTCATCGAACCGAGCGAGAGTTGAATCTGCGTGGTGTCCCCTTCCACGCCGAGGAACGAGAAATTAGTGTGGCCATTGAGACGGACCACGGAGTTGACGGTCTGAATCTCAGTCCGCCCGCCTTGCTCCACCCAAAGTTTGTCGCCCGTGGTGAGCGGGCGGTTCATGTCGGCGGGAACCCAATCGGTTTCCTCGCCTTGAGGTTGAAAAGTTACGGTACCCGCCATGTAGCTCAGCCGTGCCGCTCGGCTGGGTGGGTCCGGTTCGTCGGCCACCGCGAGTGCGCTTGCCAGCACGCCCGCGGTAAAGAGAATCAAAAATTTTCGCATACTGCCCCCTGCAACTGCGTGGTTCAAAATTCGTGTCCGCATGTCCAGTTCCTTCCTTCGCTTGCCCTTTGGCACTTTTCTATGGCGTGAATCCACATTGCACATTAGGTAGCGCCAGAAAAAAAAGTCCGTGCGGCTGAGAGGATTATCATACTCGATTTCAAAAGCCGGGGCTCGGTGCGAGGGACGACAACCCGGCTGAGCGACGCGACAGGGAGGGGACTAATTCCCTGACGGCTGGATGGAGATCGTCACCGTGCTGTCACTGGCGCCCAGGATCGACACCGATACCGGGATATCGTCCCCGCTAGTGACCCCGCTGGGAACCTGGACGACGATTTCATACTCTCCCGGATAACCGGGCGTGAGGCCGGAGAACAGCACCTTGCAAGAGATTCCTCCGATGGTCACTACCGGCGTGGTCGGCGTTTCATAAAGGACGCTTCCATCGAGGGGAGGAACCGACCCGTTCGCGAGGGGCTGGCCATTGGGATTACCCCCGGGCGTGGTGAGACCTAAACCGGTGGCGTACAGCACCAGGTAATCGCCGATGGTGGCGGGCCGTCCGCAGACCGAAAGCGGATTCGTCGTGCTGGTGCAAGCCGGGAGTCCCAGCGCGGCAGTGGTGGACACCGGAAGGGCCAGTCCGGCCGTGCCGTTGAACTGGGCAATGACGTTTTCACGAGTGGTTACCTTGGGGTCCTGGATGCGATAGAAGCCAGGATTCGACGGCACCATGGTCAGGACGTAATTCGAATAGAATGCCGTGGACGTGGTTAACTGCACGTTCACGGTTCCGCTGGTCGGCAGGTTCGAGGGCACCAACAAATCGATTTGCGGCTGCGCGCCTGCGCCGATCACGTGGAAAAGCGGCGCGGCGGTGCCGTTGAAGGTGACCTGCACTCCCTCGGCGGTGGTCGCCGGGAAGATGGTGGTCTGGTTCGAGGTGGTACCGATGCTGTTCGCGAACAGGGTCGCGATGGAGCCCGGCGAGGCAACTCCGGGATTTGCGAAGGTCGAGTTGCTGATGACGTAGGAAGTCCCGGCCAGTGCGATGGTGATGGTGGAAGGCGAGCTTGCCCCTCCAATCGTCAGCACTAGAGGTTGCGTGCCTTGAACGCCGGTAGGTATTGCGAAATTCACCTGATAGATGCCGTCGCCATAGCCTTGCGGGAGACCGGCGAACGCGACTTTGGTGGACACGCCTCCTATGGTGAGCGTCGGCAGTGTCGTGGTCGGGGAGTTGGCGGTGGGGGCTGCGCCCGTCGCGACGGCTGGAGTTGTGGCGCCCAGGCCGACCGCGTAGACGTAAACGTTATCGCCGCTGTGGGCCGGCGCGGTGGGCGTTACCAGAGCGTTGGTGCTCACTTCATAAACGGCCGCGAACCCCGTGGCGGCGCTGTTTTGGACCAGGAAGGCAGGCGAGTAGGCGCTTAAAGTGATGTTGAACGGAGCCGAGGTCACGCCTCCGACGGTCACGGTGATCGTGGTGGCTCCGGGCACGGCTCCGATTGGGAGTACCGCGTTAAACTGGCCGGCGGTGACCGGCGAGATGACCAAACCGGCGGCTCCGCCGACGCTCACTGACACGGCAGATGCATTCGTCCCGAAATTTGAACCATAGATAGTCGCGGTCAGCCCGGGACAGAGCTGCGTGGTGTAAGAGGCCGCATTGATGACGCCGGTAACGGCCGGCTGCGCGAATGCGGCCGCGATCGTAAAGAAAAGCACACCGATTGTTCTTGCGATCAGCCGAGTATTCATGACAAGTTTTTCCCCTACTGAGTACGGCGCAAACGGGAGGAAAAACGCGTCAAAATTTCTTGAGCGGCGGGCGGGCGCCGCTCAACTTGAATAAAGCCGGGGAGATTGCTTCCTGCGGTCGGGGCCCTGAATCGGCGACTATTTGTCCTTGTCGGACCTGGTTGTCTTTTTCGCCGGCTTTGACGTTTTCTTCTGCGCTCGCTCGTCGTGGCTTTGTGCGGCCGGAGGATTGGCGTGTGGAGCAGCGGTCTCGGGCTGCGCCTCCGGACGAGTTGCTGGTGAAGGATTTGGCCGGCTCACGGCTGGAGGGCCCGCTGGGCGGATATTCGCGCGGGCCGCGGGCTGACTGGCCGGCGGTAGAGGGCGGCCGGGATTGGCTCGCAGCGCTTCCTGTTGACGGGCGAACGGAACCAGCGCAGGCGGAGGAGCGATCCTGGATACAACCGGCCGATTCATGACGGCTGCGGGAGGCAGATGCGCTCCGGCCAAAGGCGCGCGTCCACCGAGCACCGCGGCACGTTCCGGCGCGAGCGGCGCGGCGTGCAGGACTTCCACACGCTCCACCGCGCCGGGCGATACGCGGACGGCGACCGCTCCGATGGGCCGGCCGCCCACGAAGGCGTCGCCGCGGACGGCTACGATCGCTCCGGGAACGGCTCGGTTGGCATAGACGACTCCGACTCCACCGCCGCGGATTGCAACTTCGGTGACCACAGTATTGGTGACGTTGACACGCGTCATATAAACAGCGCTGACGCCGTAGGCGGGCACGAAAACTTCACGCGGGCCGAGCGGGAACCAGCCGACGGAAATGCCGACTCCGAGGCCGGGTCCGCCGACGAAGGCGACCATCGCGGGAGCATAGACGGGACGCACGGCGACAACCGGGCCGGGAATCCAGACCCAGCTTGGACCGACGAACGCCCAGCGGCCGTAATGAAACGGAGCATAGCCCCACGGCGCATCGTCCACCCAGGTCCAGCCCCAGGGAGCGATCCAGACCCAGTGTCCATAATGATAGGGCGACCAGCCGACCGGCACGGTGTTCGGAACCCATACCTGCCCGTACTGCGGATCGGCGCGCCAGGTGCCGTTGGCATCGAGGTCGGAATAGCCCGGCATGTCGCGCGAAACATATTTGCCGGAGGGCGAAAGATCCTCGCGGCGGTCGCGGTCCTGGCAGAAATTATCGAAGGGATCGGCCGGAGGAGCGGGACGCTGATCGATCACAGGCGCGGCTCCTTCGGCAGCGGTGATGCGAGCCTGTTCGCGGGCGTGGACTGGAATCGCCTGGCCGTTGGCCGTGGCCTCGGCGTCGCCTCCACGGACGGTGACGATGGTCGCATCGCCTGCTTCACTCACTTCGACGCGATAATCGCCGGGGCGAAGGAGGGTGAAGGCGATCTGCGGGGTATCGATCTCAACGGCTTCATCGTCGGCGAGGCGGCGGAGGCGGATGTTCAGAGTACCCATCGAGAGCTGGACTTGCGCGGTTTTATCGTCCAGATTTAAGAACGTAAAATTGGTGCGGCCATTGAGGCGGAATGCGGCGGAACCGAGATTCATTTCCGCGCGGGAGCCTTCTTCGGTCCACAAGCGGTCGCCGGTAGTCATGGGGCGATTAGCCTCGGCGGGAACCCAGTCCTCGACGCCGCCGGGCTGGAAGGAAACGGTTCCGACAATATAGCTCAGGCGAGCGGCGCGGCTGGGAGGATCGGCGGCTGGAGCGCTGTTGGCCGGCTCCGTTCCTGGAGGATTCGGGACTTGGGCGACTGCAAATGATACAAGGGATAAGGCAAACAGGAATTTCCGCATAAACGCTCCTGATAGGTGAGACAGGAGTGCGGAGTGCGCGGTTTCGTTTTCTGAAGGGGGCTTAATATGAAGGGCTGCTAATCACGGGCTGTGTTTAGCCGATCAGCCGCTCTAACTTTGACCCCGGGCGGATGATTGTTTCATTCCGCTCCGGCCCCGTCGAGACTCCGCCGACTTCTACTCCGGTGCGCTCTTCTAAGAAACGCAGATAGGCTCGTGCTTCCGTGGGTAGCTCGTCGAAACGGGAGATGCCTCGCGTTGACGTGCGCCAGCCGGGAAGTTTTTCGTAGACCGGTTCGATCGCTTCGAGGGCTCGATAAGTAGCGGGCATTTCTGTGACCTCTTCGCCGTGCAGACGGTAGCGGATGCAGACCGGGATCTCGTCGAAAATGTCGAGCACATCCAGCTTCATGATGAACAGGGTGTCGAAGCCGTTCACCATCGCGGTGTATTTCAGCAGAGGGACATCGAACCATCCGCAGCGGCGCGGGCGGCCGGTGACGGCGCCGAACTCGTTTCCTTCGCGGCGGAGAATTTCGCCGGCGGCATCGTCGCTCTCGGTTGGAAACGGGCCGGAGCCGACGCGCGTGTTGTACGCTTTCGAAACGCCAATAATCCCCGAGATTCGCGTGGGCGGGACTCCGGTGCCGATGGAAGCTCCTCCCGCCGAGGCGCTGGATGACGTTACAAATGGATAGGTCCCGTGGTCGATATCGAGCATGGTTCCCTGTGCGCCTTCGAATAAGATGCGCTTACCCTGGTTCATCGCGTCCGCGAGCAGAGCCGCCGTATCGCAGACCATGGGACGGATTTTTTCGGCGTATTGCTCGTTCCGGGTGCGGATTTCGCCGTAGTCGATGGTGTCATGAAGATTGAACGTAGCGGCCAGCGTTTTCTTGTCCTCGACCAAAGTGTCGTAGATATCGCGGAAGCTTTCGGGGTCGTACAGATCGGCGATGCGGATGCCGCGGCGGCCGGTCTTATCCTCATAACAAGGACCGATGCCGCGGGAAGTGGTGCCGATCGGGATGCGGTTTTCCCGCGCTTCCGACATTTTTTCGACCAGCCGGTGGAAGGGAAAAATGACGTGCGCGCGATTGCTGATGCGAAGCTGTTTGGTGGCGTCGATGCCATTCGATTCAAGGGCCGCGATCTCTTCGAGCAGCGCGGCGAGATCGATGACCACGCCGTTGCCGATCACCGCTTGCACGCCGGGGCGCAGGATACCGCTGGGAATGAGTTTGAGAACGAACTTTTTCTCGCCGATGAAAACCGTGTGGCCGGCGTTGTGCCCGCCCTGGTAGCGCGCGACGATGTCGAAGCGCTCCGCGAGAAGATCGACTACTTTCCCTTTACCCTCATCACCCCACTGCGCACCTAGAACGATTACATTACTCATTTTTTGGAAGGAAGACCCGGGACTATTGTAGCAGTGGAGCCTCAATCAGCCTTACGCTGCCTGTTGAAAGGATCGCTCCCTGTGGTCGCGGCTCGGTCAGCAATTGATTTTACGCATCGCCGATTCCGTGCCGCGACCGCAGGAAGCGATCTGCGCGACTTTTCCGAGGTTGAGACCTCGGCTGCAAGCTGAAGCTCGCGCCACCTAATATGGATCTGATGGATCATCTGCCACGGCGCCTGGGTTTGATAGCGATCGCACTCGCGATTACGCTCGCCGGCGGGACGGTGGGATTCGTTTTCATCGAGCATTATCCGGTCTTCGACGCGTTTTACATGACGCTGACCATGATCACGACCGTGGGTAGCGGCGAAATTCGTCCGCTGAGCCACCTGGGCCGGGTGTTCAATTCGTTCCTGATTTTTTTTGGCGTCACGGTGATGTTGCTGGCGGTCGGCGCGATGACGCAGACCATTATCGAGCTGGAGCTGAATCAATTTTTCGGAAAGCGGCGGGTCAAGAAAATGATCGAAAAACTGGACGGCCATTTCATTGTTTGCGGCTTCGGGCGGGTGGGGCGCGGAGCGGCGGATGAGCTACGCCTTCAGGGCGCTAAATTTGTGGTGGTCGATCACAATGAAGAAAAAGTGGAGCGCGCGATCAAGGAGGGAATGCTCGCCGTGCTAGCCGACGCGAGCCGCGACGACGTGCTGCGGGAGGTGGGCATCGACCGCGCGAAGGGATTAATCGCCACGCTCGCGTCCGACGCCGACAATCTGTTTCTGATCCTGTCGGCGCGCACGCTGAATTCGAAGATCGCGCTCACGGCGCGCATCGCGGAGCAAACGTCCGAAGAAAAGCTGCGGCGGGCGGGCGCCGATTTTGTGTTCGCACCTTATAACAGCACGGGCCATCGCATGGCGCAGGCGCTGCTGAAACCGCACGTGCAGCAATTTATCGATTTCACGACGCAAAATATGGACGTGAAGGTGAACATCGAGCAGGTCCGTGTTTCCGCGCGCAGCAGCTTTGTCGATGCGACCATCGCGGGAATGCAGATCCGCAGCGAGATGGGCGTGATCGTGCTCGCGATCCGGAAGGCGGACGGGAAAATGGTGTTCAATCCTTCCTCTGAAACGCGAATCACGGTGGGGGATCACCTGATCGTAATGGGACAGGAAGAAGGACTGCAAAAGCTGGAGCAGGCCCTGAATGAGGCGCCTGTATGAACGTCCTGACCGCGGAGCAGATGCGTGAAGCGGATCGGCGGACGATCGCCGCGGGGACTCCAGGCGAGGTCCTGATGGAGCGGGCGGGGACGCGCGTGGTGGAGGTTTTAGAGCGAGAGTTCGCGCCGCTGGCTGCGCAGCGAGTGGTGATTTTCTGCGGCACGGGAAATAACGGCGGGGACGGCTTGGTAGTCGCGCGCCTGCTTGAGAGCCGCGTCGCGACCCTGCAGATCATACAGAGCCGCGACCAGCGGGAGCGGTCCGATCCCCAAGCAACGATCGTTGTCGACGCTCTCCTCGGCACGGGATTCAGCGGCGAGGTCCGCACTCCCTACGCCGAGCTGATACGTTCGATCAACGAAGATTTTCCCCACGCAAAAATCGTCGCGGTGGACATTCCCTCGGCCTTGCAAGTCCGCGCCGATATTACGGTGACGTTCGCGGCGCCGAAAGTCGAACTAGTGATCGGGCCGGGCGCGGAAAACGTCGGCAAGATGATTGTGGCCGACATCGGAATCCCTCCGGAGTTTTTGCAATCCGATCTGCATCTATCGGAGGCGCACGATTTCGCGCCGCTGCTAAAGCCTCGCAAACGCGATTCGAATAAAGGGATGTACGGCCACGTCCTGGTGATCGGCGGAGCGCCGGGAAAATCGGGCGCTGCGGCCATGGCGGGGCTCGCCGCGTTGCGCGCGGGCGCCGGATTAGTCAGCGTCGCGTGCGCGGATTCCTCGAAGCTGGTTCCGGAACTGATGACGGAATCGTTCGAACACTTTTCGCTCGAGAAGAAGACGGTGATCGCTGTGGGACCGGGACTCGGACCGGCCGCGGAGCTGCTGAGCAACTTGCTGAGCGAAGTGAAGGTACCCATGATCATCGATGCCGACGGGTTGAACTCCATTGCCGGCACCGATTTTCGCGGACGCGGGTTGCAGACGATTCTGACGCCGCATCCCGGCGAGATGGCTCGCTTGGTCGGAGGGAAATTTACCGATCGGTTGACGACGGCCCGGACGTTTGCACGGGATCGAAATGTGTGTCTCGTTCTGAAGGGCCAGGGCACGCTGATCGCGCTGCCGGACGGGCAGGTATGGGTGAATCCCACCGGGTCGCCTTCGATGGCGAAGGGAGGAACCGGAGACATTCTTACCGGGATGGTTTCCGGAATGGTCGCCCAGCATCCAGACGATATCGCGACCGCAGTTCGAGCGGCGGTGTGGCTCCACGGGCGTGCGGGAGAGTTGGGCGCGGAGGAGTGGACAGACAAATGTCTGCTGGCGACGGAGTTACTGAATTATTTGCCGAAGGCCATGCGCGAATGTCTGTAAAGGAGTCAGAATGCTACAGCACATCCTCCGACGAGGAGACCGTTGATCTGGGGCGGACGATTGCCCGGTCGCTGCCGAAGAAGTGTTGCGTTCTGCTCATTGGAAATTTAGGCGCCGGGAAAACGACGCTGGCAAAAGGGATCGTTCACGGACTCGGAGTCGCCGAGCCGGAAGACATTTCGAGTCCTACGTTCCCCCTGATTCACGAGTACGGCGAGGGCCGCGTTTATCATATTGATCTGTATCGTTTAGACAAAGCGGAACAAGTCGCCACGCTGGGATTGGATGACATTTTCGACCGCGACGCCGTGATTTTAATGGAATGGGGAGAGCGATTTCCCGAATTAATGCCGCGGCCGCGCATCGAGGTCCGCCTTTCGGCAGTGGGCGAGCGCAACCGCCAAATCGAAATTAAAAACGTCCTGTAATCAGATATTTACAAAAAAATCTTGTCACTCGGTCTGGTAGTGTGCTAATAATAGCACTTGGGACGCGGCGCGCAACAAAAACACCGTGCCCCATATCAATCAACGCAAGATTTCTTTATTTAAACACCAGGAGGTTGATCCATGAACATTCGACCGCTGCACGACCGCATTGTGGTTAAACGGCTGGAAGAAGACGATGCGAAAATCGGCGCGCTGTTTGTGCCCGATTCCGCGAAAGAGAAGCCGCAGAAAGGTGAGGTCGTTGCCGTTGGCAAGGGCAAACACGCCGATGACGGCAAACTGATTCCGCTCGACGTACAAGCCGGCGACCATATTCTGTTCGGCAAGTACTCCGGCTCCGATATCAAGCTCGACGGCACCGAATACCTCATCATGCGCGAAGACGAAGTGCTCGCGGTGCTTGAGGGTGGGTCCAAAAAGGCAAAGGCATAAGGAGATTTTCAATCATGGCTGCAAAACAAATTGTTTACTCTGAAAATTCCCGCCAGGCGATTCTCCGCGGCGTGAATCAACTGGCCGATGCGGTGAAAGTGACGTTGGGACCGAAGGGCCGCAACGTGGTCCTCGAGAAAAAGTTCGGCGGACCCACCATCACCAAAGACGGCGTCACCGTAGCGAAAGAAGTCGAGTTGAAGGATCCCCTGGAGAACATGGGCGCGCAGATGGTGCGCGAAGTGGCCTCCAAGACCTCCGACATCGCCGGCGACGGCACCACGACGGCAACCATTCTGGCGCAGTGCATCTATCGCGAAGGCGTGAAGAGCGTCGCCGCCGGTGCGAATCCGATGGCCCTGAAGCGCGGCATCGAGAAGGCCGTCGAGCTGGTTGTTGAAGAAGTGAAGAAGCACTCGAAGAGCATCTCGGGCGACATGATCGCGCAGGTTGGCACCATTTCGGCCAACGGCGACGAGACTATCGGCAAGACCATTGCCGACGCGATGAAGAAGGTCGGCAAGGACGGCGTCATCACGGTCGAAGAGTCGCGCACCATGCAGACGGAGCTCTCCACCGTCGAAGGAATGCAGTTCGACCGCGGCTACCTCTCGCCCTATTTCATCAGCGATCCGGAGCGCATGGAGTGCGTGCTCGAAGATCCCTACATCCTGATCCACGAGAAAAAGATCAGCAACATGAAGGACCTGCTGCCGGTACTGGAGCAGATCGCCCGTTCGGGCAAGCCCTTGCTCGTCATCGCCGAGGAAGTGGAAGGCGAAGCGCTCGCCACTCTCGTCGTGAACAAGCTGCGCGGCACTCTTAACGCTTGCGCCGTGAAGGCTCCGGGCTTCGGCGATCGCCGCAAAGCGATGCTCGAAGATATCGGCATCCTCACCGGCGGCCAGGCCATCTTCGAAGAAACCGGCATCAAGCTCGAAGGCGTCCAGCTCAAAGATCTGGGCCGCGCCAAGCGCGTCACGGTCGATAAGGACAACACCACCATCATCGATGGCGCGGGCGAGCACAAGACTATCGAGGGCCGCATTAAGCAGTTGCGCGCTCAGATCGAAGAGACCACTTCGGATTACGATCGCGAGAAGCTTCAGGAACGCCTGGCGAAGCTCGCGGGCGGCGTCGCGGTGATCAAGGTCGGCGCGGCGACCGAGACCGAGATGAAGGAAAAGAAGGCTCGCGTCGAGGATGCTCTGCATGCCACGCGCGCGGCCGTCGAAGAGGGTATCGTTCCGGGCGGCGGCGTAGCGCTGCTCCGCGCGGCATCGGTGCTCGACGGGTTGAAGGTGGAAGGCGATGAGAAGATCGGGTACGACATCATCCGCCGCGCCTGCGAAGAGCCGGTTCGCCAGATTTCGGGCAACGCGGGCTTCGAAGGCGCCATCGTGATCGAGAAGATCCGGGCCAACAAAGACGTTAACTTCGGGTTCAACGCCGCGAGCGCGGTGTATGAGGACCTGGTGAAGTCCGGCGTCATCGATCCGACCAAAGTAACGCGGTCGGCCCTCCAGAACGCTTCTTCAATCAGCGCACTGATGCTGACGACGGAAGCGATGATCTGCGAGATCCCGGAGAAGAAGTCAGCTCCAATGCCGGGTGGCGGCGAGCACGGTCCGGGAATGGACTACTAGCCACTCGCGTGGCGGCCATGGCGCCTTAGGGCGCAGTGGCTCTAGTTTGCAAAAGAGAAGGCCGTCCGAGAAATCGGGCGGCCTTTTTGCTTTGAGGATTGCTATAGGATTTGATTATGGTGCAGGGATTGATGCGGCTCATTGCGGTCGAACTGCTGACTGCTGTCGGAGTTTACGCCCAGTCCAAAGCCGCAAATACGGATGCCAGCAACGTCCCGCGATTTGAGGACTATCCAATTGTGGAGACCTTTAATGGACCGCCCGCAAAGCCGATTCTTACGACTAGCGAACAGCAACGATATCGTACCCGGATCCTAAATGGCATTGCGAAGGGTACGGACGCCTGGAGCGGAAGCTGGAGAAATCCGATCAAGAGTCCGGGACCGAATTTCGCGGGCCATTATTTCGTTATTCGCTGGGGCTGCGGGTCGAACTGCCTGATGATGGCGATTGTCGATGCACAGAATGGAAGCGTACACGCGCCTCCACTGAGCGGAGCGGGGTCACATTTGTACGTCCCAATGGACATGATGGGCGATGGCGAGATCGACTTTCGTCCCAATAGTAGCTTGATGGTTCTGCGCAACGCCTGTGCGAGCGGAAGGAGTGAGTGCGGCGTCTACTACTTCAACTGGAGCAACAACCACTTTATTCTGCTGAAACGCGTCCTCGTTGACCTTACGAAGGTCGAGGCCGCCAAGTAATCGATCCCGCTTCATCCGACCGTCAGTTCGGCTACCCTGCGGACACTCGGAATCTCACCGCTCGTCAGATCTTTGTAAAGACCGCGAAGATTCTCCTCAAGCTCGGCGAGCGACTCTCCCTGAGTCATGTAATCCGGAAACTCCTCGAAGTAGCCGAGCCACATGTCGCCGTCTTGCCAATGAACGTAACGGGCCGTCCTCATACGTCCATCCTACAGCTCTCGCTGCTGCACGAGCCGAGCAATATCGCGGCTGCCACGCGCGATCATGACGATCTCGACCGATGCTCCTGAGGTCCGGTAGAGAATCAGAAAGTCTCTTATCAACCAGAAGAGTACGGCACGGGATTCCACCAAATCTTCACGTTGGTGCCCGATCCCAGGATTCTTCGCAATCTTTCGGAAGGCCGCAACGAACTCCGCTGCCATCTTACGAGAAATGCGATACCCAGCCTCCTCAAAGTAATAGCCAAGAATCCCGGCCAGATCCTCTTGTGCGGGGACAGAGAGGATGTAGCCGCTCATCCAACTTTGCGCTTCGCCTCTCTGGCATCAAGCTCGTCAAGCATCGCCTTCATAAAGACTTCTCCGTCAACCCCTTCGCCGCGATCCAACGATGCGAGTCCTTCATCCACACGCGCGCGAAATTCCTTCAGATCAGCCTCCCGCTGTTCGAGTAAGTGCAAAGCTTCCTCCACTACCTCGCTGGGGGAGCTGTAGCGGCCGCTCTCAACTTTCGCCTGGACCAATTTTTCCAGCTCCGGGGTCAACGAAACATTCACGGCGCCCACCTCACCTTTATGATATCCGTTCGTCACGTTGGGGAGCCCTCGCCCTTTCGCGTTCTTCATCGACTCTCTTTCACCTCCTTTCTCATTGCTTGAACGTCCCCAAGATCTTGCGCTCTGCCAGAAGCCCGATTGGCAGCCCTCAAATCGCCGCGAGAAACGAAATCCTTTCACCCCACTCCACGCTTCGATCACTCCTTCAACCCGCCACTCCCACGGCAACGCTGGCGTATTTGCGAAGGGTCTTATCCACGCGTTCCGGTTTTACCGCAGAGTAGACATGGAGATCGAGTCCTAACTTTCTCACGCCCCGCAACCACCAATCTTTGAAGCACTTCCCACTCCCACTCATTCCCATCGTTTCTTTCCCGCTGCTATTACCAATACGAAGGAAACCGTATGTCAACAGCACATCTCAGAACCAACCGCACCGAAATCAATCGAGCCAACTCGCAACACTCCACCGGCCCCAAAACCGACGCCGGCAAACAGCGATCCTCCCTGAACGCCCTCCGCCACGGACTCACCGGCCAAACGGTCGTCATGCCGGCCGAAGACCTCCAGGCCTATCAGCTCCATCTAAATTCTTTCGCCGACGAATACCATCCCCAAGGCGCAACCGAAGCCAATCTGGTCCAAGCCCTGGCCGACGCCTCCTGGCGCCTCAATCGCGTCGCCGCGATGGAAACCAATCTCCTCACCCTCGGCATAGCCAGCGGAATCAGCCCCATCACCAACGCCCCCACCCAGGTCCGGGACGCCTTCTCCATCGTCGCCGCGCTCGAAAGCCAGTCCAAAGCGTTGGCCAACCTCAGCATGCACAGCCAGCGCCTCTCCCGCCAATTTGAACGGACCGTCATCCAGCTCCGCGCGCTCCAGGAAACCCGCCACTCCCAAGAGCGCAAGGAGCTGGACAGCCTCCTCGACATCATGCAAATGTGTGAGTCCGAAGGAAAAACCTACGATCCCTCGGCGGATGGCTTCGTTTTTTCAGAACAGCAAGTCAACGACCGTACCCGCACCCGCAACCGCCAACGCAGAGCCGGAGAAGCCTACAAATATCGCTTGGAATCGGAGGCCGCCGCGTAGACGGCGACTTGCCAGTTCAAAACCCCTCGCCATGAGCCGGCGAATAAGTCGCGTCGCGCGCCACGATTCCGTTCCCGCGCAGGCGTTAAACTGAAGAGACCGTGCCTCGCGGTCGCTCCGCTCGCACTGCCTAATTTATGAAAACTTCCAGGACATCTGCCACGTTAGCTCGTGTCGTTTCTGAACCGCTAGCCCGCAACACGCACCTTCTCGCCTGGGTTGAGAAGATGGCGCATCTTACGAAGCCGGACTCTATTCATTGGGTCGACGGCTCGCAGGAAGAGTACGACGAGTTGTGCTCTCAAATGGTCGAGAGCGGCACCTTTATCAAGCTGAATGAGAAGCTGTGGCCGGGGTGCTTTTATGCCCGCTCCGATGCCAACGATGTTGCCCGCGTCGAGGATCGCACGTTCATCTGTTCGCTCTCCAAGGAAACGGCCGGGCCCACCAACAACTGGGTGGATCCGTACGAGATGCGCAAGAAACTCAGGGAGCTTTTTAAAGGCTGCATGCAGGGCCGCACCATGTATGTGCTGCCGTTCAGCATGGGGCCGGTGGGCTCGCCGATGTCGCAGATTGGCGTGCAATTGACCGATTCGCCGTATGTCGTCGTCAACATGAGGATCATGGCGCGCATCGGCATGCCTGTGTTCCAGGAGATCGATAAAGACGTAAAACGCGTCGTGCCGTGCATGCATTCTGTGGGCGCTCCGCTCGCTCCAGGACAGAAAGATGTTCCGTGGCCCTGCAATAAGGAAAAATACATCGTCCATTTTCCGGAAACGCGCCAGATCTGGTCGTACGGCTCCGGCTACGGCGGGAATGCTCTGCTCGGGAAAAAATGTTTCGCCCTGCGCATCGCCTCGAACATCGCTCGCGACGAAGGCTGGATGGCGGAGCACATGCTCATCGTCGGCGTGGAGGATCCGCGGGGCGAGAAAACCTACGTCGCCGCGGCCTTCCCCAGCGCCTGCGGTAAAACCAACATGGCCATGCTGATCCCGCCCAAGGGTTTTGAGGGCTGGAAGGTCTGGACCGTCGGCGACGATATTGCGTGGATCAAGCCGGATGCGCAGGGGCGTTTGCATGCCATCAATCCTGAAGCAGGCTTCTTCGGAGTCGCCCCAGGGACATCGAAAAAGACCAATCCAAACGCGATGGCGGCGCTCTCGAAGAACTCGATTTTCACGAACGTCGCGCTAACCCCCGAAGGCGGAGTCTGGTGGGAAGGCATGACCGATGAGCCTCCTGCTGAATGCACGGATTGGCAGGGCAATAAGTGGACGCCGGCGATCGCCAAGGAAACCGGCGTGAAAGCCGCGCATCCCAACGCCCGCTTCACCGCGCCCGCGTCGCAATGCCCCACCATCGATCCCGATTGGGAGAATCCCAACGGCGTCCCGATCAGCGCTCTGATTTTCGGAGGACGCCGCGCGACCACCATGCCTCTGGTGTATCAGGCGTTCAATTGGACCTCTGGCGTGTACATCGGCGCCACCATGGGTTCCGAAATGACCGCCGCCGCCGCGGGAACCGTCGGCAAGGTGCGCCGCGATCCTATGGCGATGCTGCCCTTCTGCGGGTATCACATGGGCGATTATTTCCGCCACTGGATTACGATGCAAAGGTCGCTGAGCAACACGCCGCGTATCTATCACGTTAACTGGTTCCGCAAAGATGCGGACGGCAAGTTCATGTGGCCGGGCTTCCGCGAAAACATGCGAGTGCTCAAGTGGATCGTCGACCGCGCGCATGGGCGGGGGATGGCGCAGGAGACTCCGATCGGCTGGATGCCGGAGTATGAAGATCTCGACTGGGACGGCCTCGATTATCCGAAAGAAAAGTTCGACCAGATGCAAGCGTTCGATCGGGCCGCGTGGCGCAGCGAAGTGATCGGCCACGAGGAACTGTTCATCGAGTTGCACGACCATCTGCCGCCGGAGATGGTGTATGAACGGGAACTGCTGATTTGCAGGCTGTAGTTACTTGTCCTTCTTGGACATCCACTCGACGATTTTGTTCGGCGGGAACGCAAACAGAATAATCGCGACCATCACGATAAAAAACACTGCCAGCAGTGCAACTAACGCCATTTCTGTAGCCTAGCAGCTTTGCAAAGTTCTTACCGCGGCTTTATGACTTCTTTACGGTTGCGGGCATAACTTAGAGGATGTATGAAGGATATTTTCTACATCGCGGTGGGGGTCGCTTTCTTCGCCGTCTGCTGGTACGTCACCAGAGCCTGCGAGAAGCTGTAATTTTATGGATTACCTGTTAGCCGGAATCGCGGCGTTTTTCCTGTTTCTGTACCTGGTGTACGCGCTCCTCAAGCCGGAGCGTTTCTAAAAAAATCCCATGACAGCCAATGGAGTTCTGCAAATCGCGGTGTTTTTTGTCCTGATTCTCGCCCTCGCGAAGCCGATGGGTGCGTTCATGACGAAGGTTTTCGCAGGAGAGCGGACATTTCTACATCCTGTGCTCCGGCCGGTAGAGAAACTCTGCTACACGCTGTGCGGCGTCAAAGAAAACACCGACCAGCGGTGGACCCAATACGCCGGGAGTTTGCTGGCGTTCAGCGTCTTCAGTTTTCTGATCCTTTATGTATTGCAGCGGCTGCAAGGCGTGCTGCCGTTTAATCCGATGGGGTTCAGTACCGCTCACGCGCCCACCGGGGCGACGCCGATGACGCCGGACCTGGCCTTCAACACGGCCGTCAGTTTCACCACCAATACCAACTGGCAGAATTATTCGGGCGAATCCGCGCTCAGCTACCTGGTGCAGATGGCGGGTCTGACGATGCACAATTTCACGTCGGCTGCGGTGGGAATGGCGGTCGCTGTGGCGTTGATTCGAGGCTTCGCGCGGCAGCAGGTGAATGCGATCGGTAACTTCTGGGCCGACATTGTTCGTGCGACCGTCTATGTGCTGCTACCTATCTGTCTTGTCGTTGCAGTGTTCTTTTGTTCGCAGGGAATGATTCAGAATCTGCATCCTTACACGACGGCGACCGGTATTGAGGGAACCGCGCAGACCATCGCGCAGGGTCCGGTGGCATCGCAGGAAGCGATCAAGATGCTGGGCACGAACGGCGGAGGATTTTTCGGCGCGAACTCCGCGCATCCTTTTGAAAATCCCACGCCGCTCACGAATTTCGTGCAGGTGCTGCTGATTTTCCTCATTCCGGCGGGGTTGACCTACACTTTCGGGCAGATGACCGGGGATACCCGACAAGGCTGGGCTCTGTTCGCAGCGATGAGTCTGATGTTCCTCGCGGGTGTTTTCGTCCTCTATGGAGCGGAGGCGAATGGTAATCCTTTGCTCGCGAAGATGGGGATTGCGCAGGCCAATATGGAGGGCAAGGAAGTTCGCTTCGGCATCGCCGCCAGCAGCCTGTTCGCTACGGTGACCACGGACGCGAGCTGCGGCGCGATCAATGCTCAGCACGACAGCCTTACGCCGATCGGCGGGCTGGTTCCGCTCTTTAATATGCAGGTCGGCGAAGTGATTTTCGGAGGCGTAGGCGCAGGGCTTTACGGAATGCTGCTGTTCGCGATCCTCGCGGTGTTCATTGCGGGTTTGATGGTGGGGCGCACCCCGGAATATCTGGGTAAGAAGATCGAAGGCAAGGAAGTGAAGATGGCGATGGTCGCTCTCATCGCTACATCGAGCGTGATTCTTTTGTTTAGCGGGGTCGCCACTTACGGCGCGGGATTGAGCGCGCTTGGCAACAGCGGGCCGCACGGATTCGCTGAAATGCTTTACGCCTTCTCGAGCTCGGCCGCCAATAACGGCAGCGCCTTCGGAGGACTGAGCGCCAATACCCCTTGGTACAACATGACTCTCGCCCTCACGATGCTGGTGGGACGGTTCATGATTATCATTCCGATGCTGGCGGCGGCGGGCAGTCTGGCCGCGAAGAAACGGGTGCCTGTTACCAGCGGTACTCTGCCGACGCACGGCGCTCTGTTCGTCGGATTATTGATCGGCACTGTCGTGATCGTCGGAGCGCTGACGTTTTTCCCCGCGCTTTCTCTGAGTCCGATCGTCGAGCATTTGCTGATGGTCGCGGGGAGGACATTCTAATGGACGACATGACAGAACTGCTTCCGAAGAAGCTGGCGCACGCGCGGCCTTTATTCGATCCGCAGATTATCGGGCGGGCGACGAAGGAATCCTTCGTCAAGTTGAACCCGGTTGCGCTGGCTAAGAACCCGGTAATTTTCGTCGTCGAAGTGGGCGCGGCGATTACGACGATTCTGCTGGCTCGGGACATATTCACCGGAGTATCAGGCATCGGATTCACTCTCCAGATCGCGGTTTGGCTGTGGTTCACCGTGTTGTTCGCCAACTTCGCGGAGGCGATGGCGGAGGCGCGCGGCAAAGCGCAGGCCGACTCGCTGCGCAAAACAAAAACCGACGCCCTTGCCAAACGTTCCACGGCGAGCGGCAAGATCGAGGAAGTGGCAGCGTCCGCGCTTCGCTCCGGAGACGTGGTGGTGTGCGACGCGGGCGACGTGATTCCGGGTGATGGCGATGTGATCGACGGCATCGCGACCGTGGATGAATCGGTGATTACCGGCGAAAGCGCGCCGGTCATTCGCGAATCCGGCGGCGACCGCAGCGCGGTTACCGGCGGTACCAAAGTGCTATCGGATCAGATCAAGATCCGCATCACTTCGAATCCAGGCGAAACGTTTTTGGACCGTATGATCGCGCTGGTCGAGGGGGCGGAGCGGCAGAAAACGCCCAACGAGATTGCGCTCAACATTCTCATCGCGGGTCTTACGCTGATCTTCCTGCTGGCGGTGGTGACGCTTCAGCCGTTTGCGAAATACGCGGTCTCGGCGTCCGGCACCGGCTCGATTCCAACCGTGGCGGTGCTGGTCTCGTTGCTGGTTTGCCTCATCCCGACGACGATCGGCGGATTGCTCTCCGCTATCGGCATCGCGGGCATGGACCGGGTGATGCAGCACAACGTACTCGCCATGAGCGGCAAGGCGGTGGAAGCTTCGGGCGACGTCAATACGCTGCTGCTCGATAAAACAGGCACCATCACCATTGGGAATCGCCAGGCCGTCGAGTTCGTGCCTGTGGACGGCGTTACCGAAGCCGACCTTGCCGATGCCGCGCAGTTATCGAGCCTCGCGGACGAGACTCCGGAGGGACGATCGGTGGTGGTGCTGGCGAAGACGAAGTACGGTTTGAGAGGCCGCGAAGTGGCGAGCCACGAGGCGACATTTATTCCGTTCTCCGCGTACACACGCATGAGCGGAGTCGACCTGGATGGCCGCTCCCTGCGCAAGGGCGCCAGCGAATCGGTTGCGAACTTTGTTCGCGAGCAGGGCGGCACGGTGCCGGCGGACCTGACTGAAACGGCCGCCCGCATTTCGCGGCAGGGAGGAACTCCTCTGGCCGTCGCCGACGGGCGCCGCGCACTGGGCGTCATTCATTTGAAAGACGTCGTGAAGGGCGGCATGAAGGAGCGTCTGGCGCAGTTGCGGACGATGGGCATTCGCAGCGTGATGATCACCGGCGACAATCCGCTGACAGCGGCGGCGATTGCCGCGGAAGCAGGGGTCGACGATTTTCTCGCCCAGGCGTCGCCGGCCGACAAGCTGAACTACATCAAGAAGGAGCAGACCGACGGCCGCCTGGTCGCGATGACCGGCGATGGCACCAATGATGCTCCCGCGCTGGCGCAGGCCGACGTCGGGCTCGCGATGAACACCGGCACGATGGCGGCGAAAGAGGCCGGCAATATGGTCGACCTGGATTCGAATCCGACCAAACTCATCGAAGTGGTCGCGATCGGCAAGCAGTTGCTGATCACGCGCGGCGCGTTGACCACTTTTTCGATCGCCAACGACGTCGCCAAGTATTTCGCCATCCTTCCGGCGATGTTCATGGGCATTTACAAACCGCTGGAGCGCCTTAACATCATGGGCCTGCACACCAAGGAGAGCGCGATTCTTTCGGCTGTGATTTTCAACGCGCTGATCATTGTCGCGCTGGTGCCCCTGGCGCTGCGCGGAGTCCGCTACCGTCCGGTGAGCGCGGCCGCGCTGCTGCGCCGCAATTTGCTGATCTACGGCGTGGGCGGCGTGATTGCGCCTTTCCCCGGAATCTGGATTATCGATCAAATCGTGCACGCGCTCAGGCTGGCATAGGAGATTTTATGTGGCGTCAACTTCTTCCCGGATTTCGTATGACCCTGGTGCTGACTGTGCTCACGGGCTTGGTTTATCCCGGCATCGTTACCGGTTTGTGCCAGATGCTATTCCCGAGACAGGCCAACGGGAGCCTGGAATATAAGGATGGAAAAGTGATCGGCTCCACGCTGATCGGGCAGAATTTCACTAAGCCCGAGTATTTTCAGCCGCGGCCATCGGCGGCGGGCAACGGGTACGATGGCGCGGCATCGGGCGGCTCGAATCTTGGTCCTACTAGCCAGAAACTGATGGATCGCGTGAAGACCTCGGTCGATAAGTTTCACAAAGAGAATCCTAACTTTACCGACACGATTCCGGCCGATCTGCTGACAATGAGCGGCAGCGGGCTTGATCCGCATCTGAGTCCGGAATCCACTTATGCGCAGGCAGAGCGCGTCGCGAGAGCTCGGGGTGCGAGCGTGCAGGACGTTCGCGCCCTGATCGCGCAGTTCACGGAAGGCCGCGACCTGGGTTTCCTGGGCGAGCCGCGGGTGAATGTACTGCGCATTAATGAGGCTTTGGACGAGAAGTTCCCGCGTAAATAATCAGGCGGTATCAACGCAGCGCATGGCGCCGCACCACAAGCGCGGCTTAGGGCGATATCCACAAAGAGAGGTCGGCGGAGGTTTTTTGAGAGGCCTCTGCGTGGATGATTATGGCTAGGCCCTCATCGAGAGACGCTTCGTCGATCTCGGTGAAATCGTAGGTGGCCAGCATACGGTAATCTCCGGGCGGGAGGCCTTCGAAGTGATACTTGCCTTCGGTGTCGGCAATCACCATGCGGTATCCCTTTAAAGAGCGGCGTCCAGCTTCGCTCGTGGGCCAGAGGAACACGGGGGCTCCCGGGACGCCTTTGCCTTCTTTGGTGACGCTGCCGGTGATCTGGGCTGCTTTATCGGCGACCGTGATTCTGATCCGCGAGTTGTTGCGCGCCTCAATAAAGATGTCGAACCACTCCACCGATTTTTCGGGTTGCCCTTCGCGCCGCACGTCTCCGCGGCTGGTCGAGATGGATTCGATGTACTTATCCTCGCCCGCTTGCGCGCTCATTTCCCAGTGCCCGGCGAGCAGAGTGGCGTGGGGGGTGGGGATTTGCTGCTCCGTTCCCGCGTCGTAGAGATCCTGGCGGCGGCCGGTAACGGTGACGGCAAAATTCACGGGGCTGGCGGAACCGGCGCGCCTGATATCGAAGTCGACCGTCGGCGGAGGCTGGAGTTTCACCGACGCATTGGACGTGGCTTTATCGACGAACAATTCGGTATATCCCGATTCCTTGTCTTTCAGATTCTCGGCGGTGATCTCGTAGACGGCGGGGGAGAGGCTGGGAAACGAGTAGATTCCCCCGCAAGGAACCTGCGTTACGCGGTGAACCGTTTCCGAGGTCAGAGTTACCTTGACGATGCCGTCGAAGCATTGGGCCTCGCCTGAGAGCTGGAACAAATTGCCGAATTCCGCATGCACATCGGCGTCGGGAGTATCTTCATCGAGCCGTACGTCGTGCGCACGGGCTTCCCGGACTTCGCGCGATTGAGGCCCGAAGGTCGGCAGGATACCGGACCCGTCGTCGAGAGTGTGCGCGGTGGCGCGGACCCAGTACTTACCGGAGTCGAGTCCATGAATGCGATACACGCCGCGATCGTCCGAAATTCCCTGGCCGGCGACGCGCAGAGGCAGACGGGAGCGGTAAGCGACTACCGGAACACCTTCAATTCCAACCCCGTTCTCATCAAGGACGCGGCCCGTGAGTGCGCCTTTGCGGTGCATGCGGAGCTGGGCGAAAAGATCGGAGTCCTTGGTGACGAAGATCGGAGTGCCCTGCCCGTTCGGACGGCGCTGGCCGTAGGCTCCGGGAAAATAGCCTTCGCGCGTGGCGACCAGGAAATAGTATCCGTCGGGCACGCTGAAGAATACGAATTGTCCGGCGCCGGCGGTGCGCAATTGTATTTGCTTGAGGTCGACATTGTCGGCCCGGGGGACGGGAATCAAGCGGACTACGGTGCGGGAGAGAGCGTAGCCGGAGGCGAATTCCTGGACGGTCCCCTGGACGACTCCGGCATGGGCGGAAGCCGCGAGGAGGAAAAGGGCGGCGGCGTTTTTGAAACACAGACTGAAGAATTCATTGGCCGCTGATAAACGCTGATGAACGCTGATTAGCTGCGCGGAGCCTTCCTCCTTTCGATCGGCATTCACCAGCGATCTAACTGGCCGCGGCGACAAATTCGGCGCTGTCATACGGCTAGTTTTTTCCACCAGATCACCAGGCCGGTGATGACCATCGCGACCAGGAGCAGGCTGGATAGAGACACGATGATGTGCGTCGGCATTCCTAGCACGTCGCCGGTGTGAATCGAGCGGTTGAAGCGGACAAGTCGGTAGCCGGCCGACTCGGTCAGGTAATTTCGCACATAGAGCACCTTGCCGCTGAACTGATCGATGGTGACGCTGCTATGGACGGTCTCCGAGGTCTCCTCCGGAACGCGCATCATTACGGTGTAGGCGCCCTGGGGACGCAGCGGACGTACCAGCAGCGCGACGGTGGCGTTGGGCATGGCTCGGCGCGCGATTTCGAGGGCTTCATCCGACATGATCGGCGTTGCTCCGGGCACCGGCACCGATGCCCAACTTTGCGGCCGGGGAGGAGGCGAGGAGCGCGTGACCAAATAATAGGTCTGTTCCAAGAAACCGAATCCGATCATGATTCCGGTAAGCGAGGCGATGAGGAGAAACAAAGCCGCATAGATCCCGATGGCCTGGTGCGCATCGAAAAAAACCTTGAACCAGGATGCTTTCCAGTTGATCGCGGTGCTCTTGCGGCGCCACCACAGGGTCACGCCGGTTGGAACCAGCAGGCAGAGAATCAATCCAGCGATGCTGACTACGACTTTGCCGGCGGCAGCGAGCCGCGGTGTGGAGCGAGGATCGGGCAGCAGGCGCAGGTGAATCTGATGGATGTAGCCCAGCGCGATGTCGCTGTTGCTGAGCCCCACAGTGCTGCCGAGGACGGTGCCGTCGTAGGGATTCACGTAAACCGTGGTTCCGTCAGAGAGCTGCATGGCCTGGGCCAGATTCGCGGCCCGGAAAAACTGCGCGATCACCACGCGGCGCCTTGGAAACTGGTTCTGGACGATGGAAATCAGATCGTTTTCCGGAAGCGGCCGCGCGCCTGGAGTTACATACCAGAGATCCGGGTGCAGCCAATGATTGATGTCTCCTTCAAACGCCATGATGCTGCCGGTGAGGCCGAGAATTGCCAGGAAAATTGCGGCGACGAGCCCCAAATACAGATGGATCTTGAGAATGAGCGCACGCTGGGGCATCGTCTTTTGACGATAGACGATTGGAATGCTCGAAGTGTGCAGCCGGATTCGCGAGGGAGATCGCTGCCGGTGGAAGTACGCTCCAAATGAGCGGGTGGGGTGGCGAGGTGGGATCGTTAGAAGTTTTCGGGCAGTATGTTGGATGCGAGCGGGCTCCCTCGTTCCGGTCCATTACGTGACTAAAGTAATGGGTGTTTCGCCTCGCGATCACAGGTTCAATCCCCTATTCCATTGAATTTGGACGAGATAGATTCCACATTTATCGCGTGATCGTCTCTTACAGCCGGAATCTGGACCGATGTGATTATCAGAACTGGCAATGACGCGGCTTCTCAATCTCACCGGGCGCACCTTTCTTCTGATCGCCGCCGCGGTTGGTCCGGCGCTCGGGATCGCGAAGCTCACCGGAGTCTTGTCGACGACGCTTCTGCCGGCGCTTGCGGGCGGGCTGGCTCTTTCCGTCGTCATGACCTGGGCGGTTTGCAGCTTGCAAGTGTCATCCTGGCGTCCACTGACGGACGCGGTGCTCGAGAGTGAACGCACGGGGCGGTTTACGCCAAATTTTCCGATGAACTCCTCTCTTCCGGAGGTGAACCGGCAGGCGGCGGCGTTAAACGCGGCTGCGCACTCCGTTCTGAGTTCGCAAGCGGATCTCGATTTGGCCTATCTGCAATTCGTGGAGGTGATGGCGCAGGCGCTGGATGCGCGCGATCCTTACACGGCAGGACACAGCTTGCGGGTGGCCGAATATTCGCACGCTCTGGCCCTGGCGATGGGGCTTTCCGAGGGGGACGCGGAGACGATTCGCATCGCCGCGCAGCTTCACGATATCGGCAAAATCGGGATTCCCGACTCAGTGCTGCAAAAGCCCGGGCCGCTGAGCGCGGAAGAGTACGGGCTGATCAAGCTACACCCGCAGATCGGCCGCAAAATTCTGGAGAAGGTGCAGCGGTTCGACCGGCTGCTGTCGGTGGTGGAGCTGCACCACGAAAATCACAACGGTTCTGGATATCCCTACGGCTTAGCGGGTCACGCGGTGCCGATCGAGGCTCGGATCGTTCACGTCGCGGATTCGTTCGACGCGATGGTTACCAGCAGATCTTACCGTCCGGCGCTTTCTCTGCGCGCGGCGATTCATGAGATCGAGAGAAACTCCGGGACTCAGTTCGATCCGGTGGCGGCGAAGGCGTTCCTGAAGCTGATTGCGGAGGGCAGGATCGAGATTGGCGGGTTGAAAATTTCAGCGCAAAGAGAGATGAATGCCGGCGTGCGGGAGCGGATGGCGGGTTAAAGCGAAGAAATTAGCGCCGCCGATGAACACCGATTAAGAAAAATCAGTCTTGCATATAGCGGCGCAGATCTTCCGGGCGGAAGCAATGAGCTAGCGCTGTATCCCGGGTGATCCGGCCGGCGCGCACCATTTCCGATAGGGACTGCTCCATAGTCATCATGCCCTCGGTTCGACCGGTGGAGATGGCGCTGTAGATCTGATGATCCTCGCCTTTGCGGATCAGGCTGCGCACTCCGCTGGTGGCCATTAAAATCTCGACGGCGGGATAGCGGCCCACGCCGATTCCCGGCACCAGTTGCTGCGCCACGATCGCGAGGAGAGCCAGGGAGAGCTGCTGCCGGATTTGCGGCTGATTGCCGGCGGGGAAGGTATCGAGAATACGGGACACGGCCTGCGAAGTGTCGTTGGTGTGGAGGGTGGAGAGCACCAAGTGTCCGGTTTCCGCGGCGGTGAGCGCGGTCGCCACGGTTTCCGGGTCGCGCATTTCGCCGACTAAAATCACATCGGGGTTCTGGCGCAGAATGCTGCGCAGGGAACTGGCGAAATCCGGGGTATCGTGGCCCACTTCGATCTGCTCGATAATCGAGGAGCGGTTGATGTGCACATACTCGACGGGGTCTTCAATGGTAACGACGTGATCGCGGCGATTGGTGTTGATCAGCTCCAGGAGCGCGGCGAGAGTCGAGCTTTTTCCGCAGCCGGTTTGTCCGGTGATCAGCACCAGCCCTTGCCGCGCCTCGGCGAACTTGCGCAGGATCGGAGGCAGGTGGAGGGACTCGAGCGTAGGAATTTTTTCGGGCAGCAGACGGATGCTGCCGGCGATGGTTCCACGCTGGTGGTGGACGTTGGCACGAAAGCGGCCGATGCCTTCGCGGCTGAAGCAGAGATCGACCGACTTGGAGCGCTGTAGTTCCTGATGCTGCTCGCCTGTCAAAAGTGGCAGAAGGAGTTTGCGAATTTCCTCGGCATCGAGAGGCTGGCCGGAGGGAGAAAGCGATCCGCCGATCCGCAGACAAACCGGCGCACCGGCGATCAATAACAGGTCCGAAGCAGTGCGCCGCACGGCTTGGGCGAGCAGTTGGTCCAGGGATGCAAGGCTTTCCGCGTTGTATTGCTGATTTTGTTGAGAGGAGGGCGCGGCGCGGTTCAGCTCCGCGACTATCTGCGCAAGTTCGTCCTCATAGGGCGGCACTACTAAAATATGACGCAAAAAAGGCCGGTGTGTTTAGAGACTGATAAAAAGACTTATTTAGCCGCTGATAAACGCTGATGCGGAACGGCTAAAATCGTTTTTACCTGGTCCCGACGAAGATGCTCTTGGGGATCATGCCGTGGACGCCTTTGGTTCCGTCGACGAGTTGCGTGATATCGAAATCGACTGCGATGCTCGCCAGTTGATAGGCGTCCTCGCGGGTCATCTTTTTTTCGTTCACTAAGAAGTCAAGGGTTTCATGGACGCAGATTTTCGCGGCTTCGGTGAGATCGGTATCGATGCCCATGGTGATGTAGTGCGTTGGCGTCTCCGCGCGAGGCCATTTGAGGTGCATGTCTTTGTGCACAATGAACTGGAACACGCCGGTGAGCGAAGTCTCCATTGCGGTGATGTCGACTTCTCCATTGCCCATGCCGGCGTGTCCGTCGCCGACTTCGAATAGCGCGCCGGGGGCGTGGACGGGGATAAACAGGGTGGTGCCGGCCACCAGTTCCTTGTTATCCATGTTGCCTGCGTGAATACCGGGAGGGGCGCTACTGATTTTTCCGGCGGCCTCCGGCGGAGCGATGCCCATGCTGCCGAAAAATGGACGAAGAGGCACGTCGATGCCGGGGGCGAAATGGCCGACTTTCTTGTCCTTGTCGAAATAAATGATGCGGGACTGGCTTTTCTCGAACTCGCCTTTCAGAAAGCCGCTGTTGGGTCCGAAGTTATTGAAAGCATAACCAGATCGTAGCCGGATTTCCTTGATGCGCACTTCCAGAACGTCGCCCGGCATGGCCCCTTCGATAGCGATTGGGCCGGTAAGGGGATGGCCGCCGGGGCCTTTCTTTTCCTTGGGGACTTCGGCGTAAAGGCGTCGAATGTCGGCTTCGACCTGATCGGGCGGCAGGCCGGCACGCTCCAGCATGGTGGGATTTCCGACGGAGACGCATTCCACCGTCACGGTATCGCCGCTTGCCACTGTCAGAACCGGTTTGGCCGCGGACCAGTAGTAGCCCCAGGCCACCGTTTCCGGAGTGATTTTTAAAAGATGATCCGCAGCGGCGAGATTTCCCGCGATAACAAGAGTGAGGGTCAGGAGACGAGTCATTTCCGTCTATCTTGACACATGAAAACCATTTGCGGATTGCGCATATAAAGAGTAGAGTTATTTCAATGCGGAGGCATCATGGCTTTTTGCCCTAACTGCGGTACCGATTCACCCGGGAAGTTCTGCGCCAAGTGCGGGTCACCGATGCCCGAGCCTGCTGCGGGCGGAGGAGGGTATGCGCCGCCGCCTCCCGCGGTTGCCGTGACACAATCGGCCGGCATGGAAGAAAACCTGGCCTCGGCGTTGTGCTATCTGGCCGGCTGGCTGACGGGGGTAATTTTTCTGGTGCTGGCGCCTTACAACCAGAACAAAACGATCCGTTTTCACGCCTTCCAGTCGATTTTTCTGAACGTTGCGATGATTCCCATCTGGATTGTGTTCAGCATTCTGAGCGTCATGATGCACTACATTCCAGTGCTGGGGGCAATTGTGATGCTGCTGCTCTGGTTCGTGTTCGGATTCGGCTTCTTCGCTCTGTGGTTGTTCCTGATGTACAAGGCCTATAACAAAGAAAAATTTGTGCTTCCGATTATTGGGCCGTTGGCCGAGAAACAAGCTGGAGCCTAACGGGGTCGCGGCACGTCTTATAACTTAGTGCGACTTACCACGCTATTGTTGTGCCTGGGCGTATACGCGCCTGCCCAGGTCCCCCACATCGACGTCATCGATTTCTACGGCCTGCATAAAACGCCTGAGGTGAAAGTCCGGGAAGCAGTGGGCGTGAAGGAAGGCGATCAGCTTCCCCCTTCGAAAGGCGACGTCGAGGAGCGTCTTGACGGGATTACCGGCGTGGCTGAATCCCATCTCGAAGCGGTTTACGACGCGAAGAAAATGATTCTCTACGTCGGCCTGGAGGAGCGCGGCGCGCCGCATTTCGACATCCGGGAGGCTCCGGAGGGGGACATGAAGCTGCCGGAGACCATGACGAAGGAGTATCGGAATTTCGTGGAGGCCGCGGCGGCTGCGTCGCGCAACCACATTGTCGCCGAGGATCTCACGCAAGGGCACGCGCGTTCAGCCGACCCGGAAACCCGCAAAATTCAAGACCGGTTTCCGCTGTTCGCCACGGAACATCTGGCGGAACTGCGGGACGTGCTCAGAAACTCCGCCGACGAAGACCAGAGGGCGATTGCGGCCTATATCATCGGCTACGCGCCGAATAAGCGCGAGGTGATCAACGATCTGCAGTATGCGTTGAAAGACGCCGATGCCGGGGTCCGGGCGAACGCCACGCGCAGCCTGATCGCGATTGAAGGGCTGGCTAAACACGATCCGAACGCCGGGATCAAAATTTCTCCCACGTGGTTTATCGAGATGCTGAACTCGCTCTCCTGGTCGGACCGCAATCGCGCGGTGATGGCGCTGCTGGTGCTTACCGATCAGCCGGACCCATCGGTTCTGGATCAGATCCGGGATCGAGCTCTGCCGTCGCTGATCGATATGGCGCGATGGAAAACTCTGGCGCACGCGCTGCCGCCTTATCTGCTGCTGGGCCGGGTTGCGGGATTAGCGGAAAACGACGTGCAAGCGGCGTGGAGCAGGGGAGACCGGGAGTGGGTCATCTCGCAGGCAAACGCTGGAGCAGGGAAAAAGAAAACCAAATAAACCGCTCAGGATCTGCGGTACACCAGGGACTTCCGCGCATAAAAACGTTTTAAACAAGCCTCGCAGCGAAATGCGGCGAGAGCGGAAATTCCCAGAAATTTGTCGAGGATGGTGGGCCAGGAGGGGCGCACGCGATCGGATTTGCAGGAGGGGCATTGGTCGACGCGCTGGCGCGATCGTGCAATTACGATCGCCGATAACCACGTTATCAGCGTGGGCGTCGCCACAGCTATAGCAAGCATGTAGCGAATTCGCATCTGGAACCTCCTTAGGCTATGATCGGCCGGATATCACCTCAGGTTTAGCCGTGCGTTGATTGGACTTCCAACGCTTTTATCACGTTACAACTTTTTTTGCTCTTTTAGAAGTGAAATCGATACCTCAATTCGGCATAGATCTGCCGGGGAAGGATGAAGTGCGTCCCCCCGAAGGTGTTGCTGGTGTCCAGAAGATACCGGGTGTTGGCGATGTTCACGGCGTTCGCGGAAATGGTCCATTTTTCCCCGAAATTCTTGCCGATGGAGAGGTCAAACGTAGAATGCGGAGGCAGGTGCGAGGGTCCATCTCCATTCAGGAAGCCCGACCCGAACTGGTATGCCGGCGTGGCCCACATCCGGCCGGGTAAGGTTAAGGAAAGAACGGATGTTACGGTGTTGCGCTGATCGTGGTCGAGCAGGAAATTGCCGGTGGGGGCGTCTTCGAGCAGCCCTCCCGTGATCGGCCCGATCCCTTGCCCGATCTGGTTCGAGTAGGCGACTCGCCACTGGGCTATATGGAAAAGCCGCGGCGAGCGTAGGGTGACCTCGGTGCCGCTGATGATGGCGCCGAGGTCGGTCAACGGAATAAAAATTCCGGAATCGCCGATCACATCGTGATCCAGGAAGTTGCGCGCACTGGTGTGAAAAGTATCGACATCGACGGTCCAGCCGCTTATGGGAATGCTCAATCCGATGTCGTGTTGAATATCGCGCTCGCCCTGCAAGGGAATAAAACCGAAACCTTGCGACACCGCGAAATCGAGCGCGGGGCCCGCGAGGCTATCGAGCGGAGGAGGTTGGTAATAATACGCGTAGTAGCCATGCAGGACCCAGTTTATGCGCGGGATTCGGATCGACGCGCCGAGGCGAGGATCCGCCGCATTCTCATTGATCAGCCCGGCATAGTGCGTCAGGCGGATGCCGAGGTCGAAGGTCAGCCAGGAGGTGGCTTTGTATTGATCTTCCAAGAACAACGAAGTGGAATTGGCCCAATGTTTTTCGACTTGACTCAGAACCCCGCCGCCAGGATTTGCTGCGAGGCCGAAAAACGTGTTGTCATGCTGGCCCCATGCTTCGATCCCGGCGCGCACATTGTGCTTCTTCTTCTGCGCCTGCACCACGGACCGGCCTCCGAAGTAATTCGAACGGGAATTATCGTTCAGGACGAAAGGCATGTCGTTCGGTCCGCCCACGAAATGAGCGCTGTTGTAGTGGTAGTAAGGAGCGATGGTCAGAGTGACGCCGTCCTCGAAGCTGTGCGTCCAGTGAAAACCGGCGAGGTAATCCTGCTCCAAATCGAGGTCCCTGGTCGGGTCGTTTTCCAGGTTGGGGATTTGATAGTGATCTTCGCGAACGGAAGCGATCCAGCGAAATTGATCCTTCGCGCTCGGATTATAGAGAAGCGAAAGAAATCCTCCCACGCCGCTCGATTGATCGTGAATCACTTGCGAAATCGGCGGCGCGAGCCCCAGTTCGGAGCGGCTCCCGTCGATGCTGGCGTAGTAGGCGAAGCGCTGCGTATGGCTGCCGATATTGATCTGATCGTCAGTGGCATAGTGGTTCCCTGCGGTCGCGATCAGATTAATTTCGTTGTTCCGCTCAAAGCCGGAAGGCGTCACCACGTTGAAGAATCCGTAGGTTCGGTCGCCATATTCGCTCGAAAATCCTCCGCGTTCGACCTCCAGCTCTTCTACGTTCTTGGGATTGATCAACGGCGCGACGTTCGCCGCGATGTTCGTGTTGACCACGGGAATCCCGTCGAAAAACCAGTTCACTTGATGTCCTCCGCGCATGTGGAGCATGTCGTGAACCATCACCGCTCCGGGCGTGAAATCGGTGATCATCGCGAGGCTGTTGGTTTGATCCGCGCCGGCCGTCTGCTCGATTTCTTTCGGCGAAACCATGGTCTGCACGGTCGATGCCTGGGAATTCAATTTGCTTGTGGCGCCGGAGACGTCGACGCTGGTGCTGATGCCCGCGAGTTCGAGCTCCAGATGCAGAACGGGGGTCTTCCCGGCCGTGACATTGACTTGCTTCTCGATTGGCTGAAAACCCTGCGCGGCGACCGCGACAGTGTAGACTCCTTCGGGAATATTGGTGACCTGAAATTCGCCGTTCGCATCCGAAGTCAAGGTCTGCGGAAGGGGACCGCGAAGGACGATCTGCGCTCCCGGTAATGGGCGATGTTGCGGATCGTGCACGATCCCGCGTAGAGTGCCTGTATCGGCAGCTATTCCTGATGCAATGAACAGACAAAAGACAACAAACCGCATATGGATCTCCTGTTTCGCACTACGAATCTTTTGAAACTGTGGGGAATTTAGGAGAGAAGGGCTGGCGGGCCGCGCTTCTGGCGGGTGCGGCTGAACGAAACACGATACTGGGCTTCCATCCGGGCTTCGACGGACGGGTAAGTTACCAGAGAAGCGCAAATCGACAGCGAATTGTTAGCGAACGCGACGTTCCCACGAAATGGGACGCCGCTAGCTGCCGGATAATTCGCGCACCTGGCCTGAACCGGAGCAAGCGCGGGAGCTTCCTGCGTTGCCGTCTCTGAGCCCATGGAGCAGTGATGCTTGCCCTCACGCCGGCAGCAGGAAGGAAGGCTGGGAGCTGCATCCGCGCGCAGAATCGGAACGATCAGCGGAAAGCTGAACAAGGCGAGCAACAACGATGCAAGCGCGCGGCGCATCCAGACCTTACCCTATCAGACCTCAATTCGATCGGTTTGTCGAGCCCCTCATGAACTATGATGAACAAAATGGGAGTGAAGCCAAGGCTGTCTCTGCTCTTCGTCGCGTTCGTGACTCTGTTGCCGCTGGCGGTGCACGCGCAAGTGGTAACCGCTGCAATTTCTGGAAAAGTCGAAGATCCGTCGGGCGGAGGCGTGAGCGGCGCGACGGTCACCGTCAAGAGTCTTGAAACCGGAGCTACCAGGGTGGCGACCACCGACGACGCAGGCAACTTCAAGGTTCTTTCGCTACCGCTGGGACCCCAGGAATTGAAGGCCGAGAAGACCGGATTCAGGACGCAAATCCGCACCGGTATCAAACTGGAAGTCGGCCAGGAAGCGGTGGTGAATCTCAAACTCCAGGTCGGCGATGTCGTCCAGGAAGTGACCGTTTCCGAAGCGATTCCGGTGGTTAATACCACCACCTCATCGGTCTCGGGTCTGGTCGGGGAAAGCGCCGTAAAGGATCTGCCGCTCAATGGACGTAGCTTCGACAATCTGATCACACTGAACCCCGGGACGATCAACTACAGCTCGGAGAAAAGCCTCAATACCAGCACCAGCAACGGGAACACGTTCTCGGTCGCGGGACGTAGGCCGTCCGATAATCTTTTCCTGTTGAACGGCATCGAATATACCGGAGCCAGCCAACTTGCGGTAACTCCCGGCGGCGTCAGCGGCGAACTGCTGGGCATCGACGCCATTCGCGAGTTCAATGTTCTGACGGACACGTATCCCGCCGAATACGGCAAGCGTTCCGGCGCGCAGGTGATGGTGGTGACCCAGTCGGGAACCAATGTGCTGCATGGTTCTCTCTTCGAGTTCCTGCGTAATAGCGCGATGGACGCGCGAAACTTTTTCGATCAAGGCTCCGCTCCTCCGTTCCGCCGGAACCAGTTCGGAGGCGCGCTGGGCGGCCCTCTCAAGAAGAATCGACTCTTCCTGTTCGGGAATTATGAAGGCTTCCGCCAGGCTTTGGCCGTCAGCAATGTGAGCGTCGTGCCGGATTCCGAGGCGCGCCAGGGGTCGCTGCCTAACGCCGCGGGTGTATACGCTCCGGTGGCCAGTCTCAATCCGAAGATCTTGCCGTACATGTCGTTCTGGCCTCAATCGAACGGCGCGGAGCTGCTCGCGAACGGCATCCCCAGCGGAACCGCGCTCGGCTACTACAACCCTAAAGAAAATATCCGCGAGGATTTCGGCACGCTTCGTACCGATTATCTGCTTCGCGAGCGTGATTCTCTTTCCGCCGCCTACACCATCGACGATGGCAACAGCCTGATCCCTCTCGCCGACCCACTGTTCGGTTCCACCACCACTCTGCGCATGCAGGTGGCGAGCATCGAAGAGACGCACGTGTTCTCTCCGCAAATGCTCAACACTCTCCGGTTCGGATTCTCGCGAGCCGCGTTCAGTCTGGATTCGACGCTGCTGAGTTCGTTTTCGCCGAGCCTTTCGTTTGTCACGGGCGAAGGTCCCGGAGGCATCGTGGTCGGTGGAGGCGTGACCACTACCGGCCTTGCGACCATCACTTCGGCTGGTCCAAACAATGCTGCCGGTGTTTGGAATCGCAGAAATCTTTTTACAGTGACCGACAGTTTCCAGATCACGAAAGGGCGTCATCAACTCAATTTCGGAATCTGGCTCCAGAGGATGCAGGACAACGAGGACACCGCCTCCCGCCAGCTCGGCGTCGCGACGTTCACCAGTTTGACGACGCTTCTTCAGGGAACTGTCAGCACGTTCCAGGTGGTCCCCGACGCGAACGAGCTCGGCTGGCGCAGTCTTTTCGGAGCCTGGTATGCGGAGGATGCGATCAAGCTGCGGCGCAACCTGACGCTTCAGGTCGGCATCCGTCATGAGTTCACCACCGGATACAACGAAGAGTCCGGACGCGCCGCCAATTACATCACGGACGCGAACGGCGTTCTTCAAACCAACCCTCGCGTCGCCAATTCCGCATTTACGCAGAACAACGCGAAGCTGCTGTTCGCGCCCAGAATCGGACTCGCATGGGATCCATTTGGAAAGGGCAAAACCGCGGTCCGCGCCGGCTTCGGCACGTATTATTCGATCATCGACGCGCTGAGCTTTCAGTTGAATTCGGTTCCGCCTTATAACGGCTCCGTTTCCTATTCCAACGTGTCCTTATTTTCGACTCTGCCGGTCACGCCCGGTGTCGCGCCCGCGCCTCAATGCAGCCCCACGGTTCCCGCGCCTTGCACGACGTTCGCGCCGGTCGGCGTGCAGCCCAACGCGAAAACGCCGGCCGTGGAGGAATGGAATTTCACCATTGAACAACAGCTCGATCGAAACACCGCGCTGCGAGTTTCTTACGTCGGTTCGCACGGATATCACGGTTTGCTGAGCGTCGATCCCAACAGCATCCCTCCGCAAATCTGCGGTTCGGCCGCAGGCTGCATTGCCGGTGGCACGCCGGGGACGACCAAGAGTACCGTCGCGGAAGGCGCGCAGTACATTCCTGTCGGCACGCGACCTAATCCGTATCTTGGCGCTGGATTTTTCTGGTACACGGAAGGAAACAGCAGCTACAACGCGCTGCAAACCGATGTTACGCGCCGCCTCAATCACGGCGTCGAGGTTCGCGCCAACTACACCTGGTCGAAAAATCTGGACATGAACTCCGGACCCACGGGCGCGCAGGCGCAGAATCAGGCGCAGATGATTCTCAATCGCAACGACCTGCCGCTGGATTGGGGCCCATCTGCGTTGAACGTGACCAGCCAGGCCAGTATTTCCGCACGCTACCTGCTGCCGTTCAAAAGAGGTGGCCGATGGCTCAGCGGCTGGCAGGTGAACGGAATCGCGACGCTCCTTACCGGATTTCCGTTCACGCCCCTGATCGGCTCCAACCGGTCCGGCGACGGCGACACCAGAAATCCTGACCGGCCTTCTCTGAATCCCGCCTTCTCCGGCCCCATCTTGTTGGATAGTCCCAATCAGTGGTTCAATCCGAACGCATTCATTCTGCCTCCGGCCGGAACTTACGGAAGCCTGGGTAGAGGAACGTTCGTCGGCCCCGGCCTGGCCGATCTCGATGCGTCCTTATTCAAGACGACCGCGATCTCCGAAAAAATGAGCCTGCAATTCCGCGCGGAGTTTTTCAACGTGCTGAACCACGCGAATTTCAATTCCCCCAACACGACCGTTTTTTCCAGTGGCGCCGTTAGCGCCTCCGCCGGATTGATCACGGCAACATCGACGACGTCGCGCCAAATCCAGTTGGGACTAAAACTAATTTTCTAGGTTGCACAGTCTTCAAGAGACTGCTGGAAAATTCATTCGCAGGGCATGGCCCCGCGCCACGTAATACGTACCTTGTCTCTTCAGCCTATGAAATGCCTTTGAGCTACAATTGGCGCCAATGAGTTTAGTGATCGATGTCCACACGCACATGTTCGCCAACGAATGGCTGGCGCTCCTGAAAGAGCACGGCGGGCCGACGTATTCTGTTGCGCCCATGGGCCCTCTGCCGCAAGTCATCTTCTCTGAAGGCGCGGCCTTCATGATCCCTCTTCCGGAAATGTTCGACTACGAGTTGCGCATCAAAAACATGGACCGCGCCCGCGTCGATCTCGCCGTCGTCTCCCTCACCTGTCCGAACGTGTATTGGGGCGACGCCGAGATCAGCCTCAAGGCCGCCCGCATCGTCAACGACGATATGGCCGCCGCGCAGCGCCTCTATCCGGACCGTATCCGCTGGTTTACGTCTTTGCCCTGGCAGTATCCCGAACTCGCTCTCGCCGAACTGAAACGCTCGCTCGCAGCCGGCGCCGTCGGGGTGATGGTGCTTGCGAACATCGCCGGGCGCTCCCTCACCGATCCCCTGTTCGCCCCGATCTGGGAAGCCATCGACGCCGCGGCTTTGCCCGTGCTGGTCCATCCCACCGCGCCTCCAGGCTCTCGCGAAATGGACATGGCCGCCACGAATACGATTCCTCCCATCGGCTTCATGTTCGATACCACCCTCGCCATCGGCCGATGCATCTACGACGGGTTCTTCGACCGTTATACGCACCTGAAAATCATTGCGGCGCACGGCGGCGGAGCCCTTCCGTATCTCGCCGGCCGCCTGGACATCTGTTACGACTACATCCCGCAATGCTCGGCGAACATCAGCGAGCCGCCCACCAACTATCTCCGCCGGATCTACGTCGATTCGGTCGTCTATCGTCTCGACGCCCTGCAAATGGCCGTCAGCGTCTGCGGACCCGACAACGTGCTTTACGGCTCCGACTATCCGCACAAAATCGGCGATATGATCGGCTGCCTCGCGCGCGTCGATTCGCTCCCCGGCGATGTCCGCCACCTGGTCCGCGGGCAGAACGCGATGCGCATTTTCAAACTCGGATGATCGAGGATCACGCAGTCCGAAAAGTTTCCCGACGCCTGCTCTGGTTTCTGCTGATCCTCTACGCGTTCTCGTATCTCGACCGCATCAACATCGGATTTGTCGCGCTCCCTATGAATCACGATCTGCGGCTCACCTCCACGCAGTTCGGCGCGGCGAACACCATCTTTTATCTGGGCTACATCCTCTGCGAAATTCCCAGCAATCTGATGCTGGCGCGTTTCGGCGCTCGCGTCTGGCTCTCCCGGATCATGATCACCTGGGGCATCGCCTCGGCCGCCACGATGTTTGCGACCGACGCGCACAGCCTCTACGCGATCCGCTTCGTGGTCGGACTCACGGAAGGTGGATTCCTCCCCGGCGTGCTGCTTTATCTTACGCTGTGGTTCCCGAAAGCCCATCGCGCCAAAGCAAACGCGCTTTTCATGATCGCCCAGCCCCTCACCATCGCGACCGGAGCCCTTCTTTCCGATGTCATTCTCAATTGGAACAACCCTCTGGGAATCGAGCATTGGCGCATTCTGTTCCTTGCCGAGGGCCTTCCGTCCACTATTCTCGGAATCATTGCGTACTTCTATCTAATCGATAATCCGCAGGATGCAAAATGGCTGACTGCGGACGAAAAAGACGCGCTCGCCCGCAGCCTGGACCCTCCGGTTCACCGGCAGCCCACGCCTTGGCGCGAAATCCTGAGCCGCAAAGTGATTCTTCTGTCCATCGCCTATTTCGGCCTGATCATGACGCTGAACACCATCGTGACCTGGACCCCCACCATCGTGAGGGAATTTTTCAAGGTCCACGCCTTTGACCACCTGGGCCTGCTGACTGCTCTTCCGGCAATCGCCGCCGCCGTATCGATGCCCCTCTGGAGCGCCCACTCCGACCAGACTCGCGATAGAAAGTGGCACATCGCAGCGCCATTGCTGCTCGCCGCCCTCGGCTGGATCTTCGTGGCCACATTCAAACTGCCTGACCTTCGCATGCTCGGCTTGATCTTCTGCTCCACCGGCGGATTCACGGCGATGACCGTTCTCTGGACCGTTCCTCAAGCTCTGCTCTCGCCCGCGGCGCGCCCCGCCGGCATTGCGTTTATCAGCTCCTGCGGAATCCTCGCCAGCATGGCGACCCCTCTGCTCATCGGATTCCTTCGCGATTTTACCCATAGCTTCGTCGCCGGGCTCTTCTTCCTGGCTTTCGTCCTGATCGGAGCCTCCGCACTGGTTCTCGCCGCCGTTCGGAAAGAACCCCTAGCGGCGTAGCCGTTAGCTGTGCGAAGGAAGAGTCGGCAGAGTCTTTCACGCAAAGCCGCAAAGCTCGCCAAGGTTTTCCTTGTGTTTTTTGCGTCCTCCGCGTCTTTGCATGAATAGCCGTTTGACTTATTGCTCCTGAAAAACCCCTACCGATCTTCCCCTCAAGCGCGAAGATCCAGCTCCGCTTTAACCACGCTGTCCCCCGCAAATTCCAGATGGAACCCCAGCAGCTTGCAGATCTCCATCATCTGCCGGTTCTCACCTAGAATGTCGGCCGTCACCCGGACCAGATCGTCGGCGCGCGCAATCTCGATCAGTCGTTTCAACAACTCCGTTCCCAAACCATGCCCCTGAAATTTATCGCTGATCAGCACCGCGAACTCGGCCTCCCTGGCGCTTTCCTCCCTTACCAGCCGCCCCACCGCGACGATCTCCGCTTCCTTGGTCACCGGGTCGACATGCTGCGCTACCAGCACCATCTCGCGCTCATAATCTATGAAGCAGATCCGCGCAAGCCTCTCGTGCGCAATGCGCGCGTCGAACGGCAGCATGTGGAAATAACGCAGGTACACGCTGCGCTCCGATAATGTCGCATGAAAACGCGCCATCATCGCCTCGTCTTCAGGTCGAATCGGGCGGATAAGGACTTCAGTCGAGCCCTCTAACATCCATGGTTTCACCAGATGCTGCGGATACGGTCGGATGCGTCACCTTCCTGGACCAAAAAGAAACACTCTGGCTGGAATTTTATCTCTTAATGGTGCCTTAATCGTTCGCTCTGTAGGCTGGTTTCAGAACCGCGCCCTGAGGAATGGTGCGTTTGAACTTATCAAGAATTCTCCTGATTGAAGACGACCCCGGCGTCGCAGTTACCATCTCCAGTCTTCTCGGTCGCGAAGGTTATACCGTAGAAACCGAGCCAGATGGAGAGGTCGGCCTCGCGCGAGCGTTGGACCGCGCCTGGGCGCTGGTGATCGTGAACGCGATCCTTCCGCGTAAAACCGGATTCCACATCTGCTGCGATCTTCGCCAGGCGGGCGTCGACACGGCGATTCTGATGTTGACCGCTCGCTCGCTGGTCATGGATCGCGTAACCGGCCTGAAACTCGGAGCCGACGATTGCCTGGCGATTCCGTTCGATCCCAGCGAGCTGCTCGCGCGCGTCGAAGCTCTCCTCCGCCGCGTGGAAAAAGAAAATCGCATCCTCGTCCGGACCTTTCAATTCGATGACGTGGAAATGGATTTCGAGCGCGCGAAAGTTCGCAAGGCCGGACAACCCGTCAACCTGGCCTCAAAGGAATTGCAACTGCTCTGTTACCTGGTGCAGAATCGCGACCGCGTCCTGCCCCGCGAAGAAATCCTCCAGAAAGTCTGGCAGTACAACAGCCACGTGTCTTCCCGGACCCTGGACGTCCATATCTCCTGGCTGCGGCAGAAGCTGGATAATCCCGAAAACCCCCAACACATCCAAACGATCCGGGGCAAAGGCTATCGCTTCACCGCGTGACTGGCGCCACGCGAACCCGGTTCGCTATCCGGATCAATTGCAAAAACCGGATCATGAGCCAGCTCATATCCAGCTCATACCAAGCAAGCCCATGGCGGGCCGAAGTTGGATGAGCATGATGGTTGTTATGCCACCCCTCGCCGAAACTCAGTAGCGCGACGAACCAGTTATTCCGCGAATCGTCCCGCGTCTGAAACCGCCGGCTGCCCCAGAAGTGCGTCAGCGAGTTCACCATCCAGGTCGCGTGCAGATTGGCGGTGATCCGAAAACAGACTCCCCACAGAAAAAACGGCAGCCCTCCGAAAATCAACAGCAGCCCCGCTAGAACCAGCAGCGGCACTGCGTTATTCTTCGAGATCCACACGATAAACGGATCCTTCAGCAGATCCGGCGAATACCGCCGGCACTCCTCCGGACTGCACTTGGTAGCATTCCCCACCAGCATCCAAACAACATGTGCCCACCACCTCCCATCCCGCGGCGTGTGAGGATCGCCGGGGTGATCGGAGAACTGGTGGTGGATGCGATGGGTGGTCACCCAATACAAAGGGCCCCCTTCGAGCGCCAAGGTTCCGCACACGGCGAGAAAATACTCGACGGCCTTCGGGACCTGGTAGGAGCGGTGGGTCAAGAGGCGATGGTAACCCATTCCGATTCCTAGGCTTAGAGCAACCCAATAGAGCAGGATCGCGGTCAGTGCGGCAGGCCAACTGAAATAGAACAGAGCGGCGACGGCCCCGACGTGCACAATCGTAAACGGGACCACCGCAATCCAGTTTATGGCCATACGTCGATTTTAAGCTCATTTAGGGCTCGCCTGAGCCCCTTAGCGTGCGAATTATGGTTATTTAAGCGTCCGTAAGCGTGCTAGAATCAGTGAAACGTCGTCAACGAGGGTAATCTGCGGGTGTATGCGCCGCTGGCTTTTATTGCTCATTTTGCCGTTCGCACGAGCGCAGGACACAGTCCTGCCGGATACCGCCGCACAGACCGCCTCTTCGCTTTCTGAGCCTTCTGTTTCTGAGAAGTGGGACTTTTTTTTCAGCGAAACGGCGTCCCCATTCACGCTGGCCGCGGCGGGATTCAATGCGACGGTTTCGCAGATGACGCGTTCAGCGCCGCTCTATGGACGCCATCCCTGGAAAGACGGAGCTTTCCCAAAGCGCGCGGGAGCTTCGCTGGGAGATATCGTGAGCCAGAACTTCTTTGGCGACTTCCTGTTAGCCTCTGTTTTTCATGAGGATACGCGATATGTCCGCCAAGGGCCGGGGAAGAAAACCTGGGCGCGCGTCCGTTATGCAATCACCCGGTCAGTCATCACGCGCACCGATTCCGGCAACACAACTTTCAATTTTGCGAATGTGCTGGGCAGCGCGATGAGCGCGGGACTGTCGAATGCTTATTATCCGGATGTGAGCAGAACGACGTCGGTTTCGCTCACCAATCTGGGCACCAGCGTTGCCGGATCGGGGCTCGCCAACCTGATGCCGGAGCTGGGGCCGGATGTCGCTAACTGGATAAAAAAGAAACTACACATTCGTCGCTAACCGCCGAGCACTTTATCCGCAGTTTCCACACCGAAGACAGGCAACGTGGGATCGGTGAGCAATCCGATCTGTTTGAGCACTGAGGCTTGATCCCAATAAATATGCTCATGCGCGAGTTTTCCGTCGCGAAATTTCACGATCACCACTAGAGGGATTCTGACGGGCCGGTTGGTGGGCGCCACGCCGGGGAGCATCCAGGGCATTTCTTCGGTGTGCGTGAAGGAAAAAATCATTTCGTCAACTAGCTGGTTGTCGCCGACGGTGCGCGACACCGGGACCAGAGCGGTATCGGGCGGCATTCTGGGAATAAAATCCTGGGAGTAGAAAGCACGCAGAGCTTCCTTACCGTGGCCGCCGGTCATAACCGGGACGTGATTGACGTAGGCGTCGTCAACCATGGTGGCGAGCGTCGCTTCGGTGTCGCGGGTTACGAATTCGTGGTCAGTGTGCTGCTGCCAGAGGGCGGGAAGATCGGACATGGCTCGATTCTATACTGTCTATAGATGAAGAAGCTTCTGCTGCTGCTGTTTGTTTCCGTGGCGTTCGCTCAAGAGAAACCGGAGCGCCATGAATTCGCGATTGCGGACTTTCGGACCGAGGGCGGCGCGACGCTTCCGCAGGCGCGGATTGTTTATGGAACGTACGGACATCTGAATGCGGCGAAAGATAATGCGGTGCTGCTTCCCTCGCACTACATGGCGAATTTGCGCGGCTATGAATGGTTGATGGGGCCGGGAAAAGCGCTCGATACTTCGCAGTTGTTTCTGATTACGACGGAGTTGTTCGGCAACGGGAGTTCGTCCTCGCCCAGCAATACGCCGGAGCCATTTCATGGGCCTCGCTTCCCGGTGATGACGATTCGCGACAATGTCCAGGCGGTGCATAAACTGCTTACGGAAGAACTGAAAATTACTCACCTGCGCGCGATTATCGGATTCTCCATGGGCGCTCAGCAGGCGTTTCAGTGGGCGGTGAGCTATCCGACACTTGCCGATAGGATCGTGGCGACTTCGGGCACCGCGAAGACTTATCCGCATGGGATCGTACGCCTGGAGGGCCAGATCGCGGCGCTGACCGCCGATCCGGCATTCGAGAACGGCGATTATAAGGCTCCGCCGAAAACGGGGCTCGCTGCATTCGGGATGGTGTGGGCTGGGTGGCTTTACTCGCAGGAATGGTGGAGAAAAGAGTTATGGAAGGCGTCTTCGCCGCCGGGCACTACCTTCGAGCAAGTGATGAATCGGTTTCGGACCCGTTTCAGCGCCGACGCGAACGATTATATTTTGCAGGCACACACGTGGGAGAAGCACGATGTCGGCGCGACGCCGGGATTCAGTGGAGATGTGGAAAAGGCGTTGCGGTCGATCAAGGTTCCGTTCCTGTATATGCCGTCGGAGACGGACTTGTATTTCCCGATCAACGATGCGCGCTATGAGCAGGCCTTTATTCCGGGCGTGACGTTCCTGCCGATCCCTTCGCTTTGGGGGCACACGGCGGGCGCGGCAAGCAATCCAGCGGATGGAAAATTCCTGAACGAAAACATCGCCAGGTTCCTGTTAACAAAATGAAAAACTTTCGCGTTGACGAACGAGAGAAGGTCGATCTCAAGAAGTGGCCGACTCTGGTAAGCCCTCTTTTCAAATCAAAGAAGGATTACCGCAAGCTGCTGAGCGGTCACATTGAGGAGTTAAGCTCCCAACAGAACCTGCTCTATGCGGCTGACAGTTACGCACTGCTGGTGATTTTCCAGGCGATGGATGCGGCGGGGAAAGACAGCGCGATCAAGCATGTGATGTCCGGCATTAACCCGCAAGGGTGCGAAGTCGCGAGCTTCAAACATCCTAGCGAAGAGGAACTGGATCACGACTTCCTCTGGCGCACGACGCGCCGCCTGCCGTCGCGGGGGCGGATCGGCATTTTCAACCGCTCCTATTACGAGGAAGTGCTGATCGTGCGTGTGCATCCGGAGATTCTTCGCGCCGAGAAGCTTCCGCACGTTGACCTTGAGGATAAGAGTATTTGGAAGGATCGATACCGGTCGATCGTCGACCTGGAGAGGCATCTTACTTCGAATGGAACTGCCATTGTGAAGTTCTTTCTGCACCTGTCGAAAGAGGAGCAGCGAAAACGCTTCCTGGCGCGGGTGGAGGAACCGAAGAAAAATTGGAAGTTCAGTCTCGACGATCTGCATGAGAGGAAGTACTGGAGTCAATACATGCAGGCCTATGAGGAGTGCCTGAGCGCGACCAGCAGTGATGGGGCTCCCTGGTATATTGTTCCGGCGGACGATAAGTTAAATGCGCATTTGATCGTTTCTCAGATTTTGGTAGACACGTTCAAAGGGCTCGACTTGGCTTACCCGAAGCCGGACGCTAAGAGGCTACGGGAGTTGAAGGTGATTCGCAGGCAGCTTTCTAAGTAGGCCGAAGAAGGTGTCCGCACGGGACACAACACAGACTAAAGTCTGTGCCACCTAGTGTCGGCTTGGCCCCTGGCGTCGGCCAGGGGACAAGGCTGGCTCTCTAAAGTCTGTGCCACCCAAGGCGCAAGAGTCCCCGCCCTGACGGGAGGGGTTATAACTCCGGGCGAGCCTGGGGATGTCTGTACCACTGGAAACAGAGAAAAGGACAGGTCGGGGACCTGTCCTACTTGACAAGTGTTTGAGTGACGAGTATATTTAACTAGTCGGTTATTTAGCCTAATGGTTTATTACGATGGATCAACTCTCTGCCACTCTTTCGGCGCTTGCCGACCCTACCCGGCGGGCGATCCTGGCTCGTCTTAGCTTGGGGGAGGCTTCGGTGAGCGAGCTTGCCGCGCCTTTTGACATGAGTATGCCGGGAATTTCCAAGCATTTGAAGGTTCTGGAGCGTGCTGGTTTGATTACACGCGGGCGGGAGGCCCAATGGAGGCCGTGCCGGCTGGAGGCTGGTCCGTTGAAAGATGTGGCCCATTGGGTGGAACATTACCGCCGGTTTTGGGAAGAGAGCTTCGACCGGCTCGATGAGTATCTCAGGGAGTTAAAAACCAAAAAGAAAAGGAAACCTCAATGAGCGTTGAACGCGAAGTTGCTATCACACGAGTATTCGATGCGCCACGAGAGGCGGTTTTCAACGCCTGGACGGATCAGGAGCATTTGAAGCATTGGTGGGGTCCGACGGGCTTCACGAATCCGGTCTGCGAATTCGATCCGAGGCCGGGCGGAGCGATTCGGATTCATATGCGAGCTCCGGACGGCGTGGTGTATCCAATGACTGGCGTGGTTCTCGAGATTGTCGAACCGGAAAGACTGGTTTTTACCAGCGTGGCGTTGGATAAGGATGGCAAGGCTCTATTCGAGAATTTGAACACGGTTACCTTTGGCGAACAGGACGGTAAGACTAAGCTTACTTTGCATTCCAAGGTGCAGACGGCTACGGAGCAGGCGGCTCCTTATTTGAAGGGCATGGACGAGGGATGGAAGCTTACTTTGGATCGATTGGGGGAGTTTGTGATCGCGTAGGCGGGCAGGCCGGGAACCTGCCCCACTTATTCCAGACGGTAGTTGGGAGCTTCCTTGGTGATGATTACATCGTGCACGTGGCTTTCGCGCAGGCCGGCGGAGGTCACGCGCACGAAGCGGGCGCGCTCGCGTAACTCTTCGATGGATCCACAACCGCAGTAGCCCATGCCGGCTCTTAGGCCGCCGACCAACTGATAGACGAGGTCCGCTAGCATCCCTTTGTAGGGAACGCGGCCTTCGATTCCTTCGGGGACCAGTTTACCGTTCGAATCCTGCGCGTAACGGTCGCTGGAGCCCTGGGTCATCGCGCCCATCGATCCCATGCCTCGATAGCTTTTGAAGGTGCGTCCCTGATAAAGAATCGTTTCACCGGGGCTTTCCTCGGTGCCTGCCAGCAGGCTTCCGATCATGACGGCATCGGCTCCCGCGGCGATCGCTTTAGTCACGTCGCCTGAATACTTGATGCCTCCATCGGCGATCACGGGGACGCCTGTGCCTTTCGCCGCTTTCGCGCATTCGGCGATCGCAGTGATTTGCGGAACACCCGCACCGCTGACTACGCGCGTGGTGCAAATGGAGCCAGGGCCGATGCCGACCTTAATGCCGTCCACGCCGAGGGCGATCAAATCGCGGGCGCCCTCGAATGTCGCGACATTGCCGGCGAGCAGGTCGACTTCGGGGAACGCTTTCTTGATAGCGGAGATCGCTTCCATCACGCGCGAGCTATGCCCGTGCGCCGAATCGACGGCCAGAACATCTACCTTTTTCTTCACCAGCTCTCTGGCGCGTTCGAGATAATCGCCCGACGATCCTAGCGCTGCGCCTACGCGGAGCCGGCCCTGCGGATCTTTGGCGGCGTTCGGATATTTCAGTTTTTTCTGAATGTCTTTGACCGTGATCAAACCCTTGAGCATGTACTGATCATCAACGACCAGAAGTTTTTCGACGCGATGCCGGTGGAGGATGGCCTCAGCTTCCTCGAGCGTGGTGCCGACCGCGACTGTGATGAGATTCTCCTTGGTCATCACGTTCTGAATGGGCAGATCGTAGCGGGTCTCAAAGCGCAGATCGCGATTGGTGAGAATGCCGACCAGTTTCCCGTTCTTGGTCACAGGGACGCCGGAGATGCGATAGCGCTTCATGACTTCGAGGGCGTCAGAGATTTTTTGCTCGGGATCGACGGTGACGGGGTCGACGATCATCCCGCTTTCAGACCGCTTCACGCGATCGACTTCCTCAGCCTGCTTGTCGATGGGCATGTTGCGATGGATCAACCCGACGCCGCCCTGTTGGGCGAGCGCGATGGCGAGGTGCGACTCGGTTACGGTGTCCATGGCCGCGCTGAGAACGGGGATGTTCAGCGCGATGTTTCGCGTCCCCAGGGTGCGCGTGTCGGTTTGTGCGGGAACGACGTCGCTGTGTGCGGGCAGCAGCAGAACGTCGTCAAAAGTAAGGCCTTCCGGGATCGTTTCGAGGATCATGCGGTGTACTTCTTATTCTACCGCACGGTAGTTTTTTGACCTAAAATCCTAGCGTGGGTCCGCATGCTCACGCATGGCGGTTCGGTACCGAAGAGTCAGCGTCCTTCGTCGTCGATGGAGATTTTCAGCGCCCGCAGAAACTTCTGATCCTGCGATGTGAGCTTGATTTTGCCGACCTTGCGGCGGTTCGTGGTGGTGGTCTCAGGCGGCGCTTCGATTTCGACGGCTTCTCCGTCCTCGGATTCCTCGCCTTCCTCGCGCTTGTTGAACCCGATGGTCGCTTCGAGTACCAGGAAGACGTCGTAGCCGGCGCGCTTGATTTCTCCAATCGCGGCGGCGATGCGGTCGGAATCGGAGAGCGATTCGTTGATCGCGTTCCCCAGTTCCTGCATAAGCTCCTTTAGTCGATCTTCCAAAAGCTTTCCTCGATTCTTGCTGGTCCGGGGCACTCGCCCGAAACCTCCTTCAGCATATCATCGCCTCTATTAACTTGATGCTGCCGCCAGCCTCCAAGTTTCGGCTCTAAACCAATATCGGCCCTTTGGCCGCCGAATGTTAGGATGAGTATATCAGCGATGGCGGCGCAAAAAAGCAAGGCGGGGCTGGTGAACCGGTTTCTGGGGCACGTGTTGCCGGGCATCGTGCGGCCGATGCATGCGCTCTGGAATGAGGTGATCGGCTTCGTTTTCATCGTTCTGGCGATCTGGGCCGCTCCTTCGGCCTGGCGCAATATCCGCCAGGTGAATGGCAATTCCGAGAGCTTTTTCAAGGCAGCGATCTCAGTGGCGTTTGCTCTTCTGATGGTTTATTTCGGGATTAGTTCGTTCCTGAAGGCTCGAAAGATTTCCCGGTCATGATTGGAAAACCAAGCGAAGTGCCGGGGGCATTTCCGTACACGCGGGGCATTTATCCCGATATGTACCGGGGCCGCCTGTGGACCATGCGGCAATACGCGGGGTTCGGGAGCGCCGAGGAAAGCAATCGGCGGTATCGCTATTTGCTCTCGCAGGGGACGGCTGGATTGTCGGTGGCGTTCGATTTGCCGACGCAGATGGGGCTCGACTCGGACGATCCGATGGCGGTGGGCGAGGTCGGGCGGGTGGGCGTCGCGATCTGCTCGCTGGCCGATATGGAACGGCTGTTTGAGGGCATCGAGCTGGAGCGGATCACCACGTCGATGACGATAAACTCGACGGCGGCGATTTTGTTGTCGCTCTATGTGCTGGTCGCGCGAAGGCAGGGCGCCAAAGTGCGGAAGCTTTCCGGGACCATTCAGAACGATATTTTGAAAGAGTACATCGCGCGCGGTACCTATATCTATCCGCCGAGGCCGGCGATGCGCATCATTACCGATCTGTTCGCGTGGGCGGGGGCGGAGCTGCCGGAATGGAACACGATTTCGATCAGCGGATATCATATTCGCGAAGCGGGGTCGACGGCGATTCAGGAGGTCGCGTTCACGCTGGCGAATGCGATTGCGTATATCGAGGCGGCGGTGAAGGCGGGGCTCGATATCGACGCGTTTGCGCCGCGGCTTTCGTTTTTCTTCAACGCACACAACAATTTCCTGGAAGAGATTGCGAAGTATCGCGCCGCTCGGAGGTTGTACGCGCACATTATGAAGGAGCGGTTTGGCGCGAAGGATCCCAAATCGATGATGCTGCGGTTCCATACGCAAACCGCGGGATCGTCGCTGACGGCGCAGCAGCCGGATGTCAACGTGGTTCGGACCGCGTTGCAAGCCATGGCCGCAGTGCTGGGAGGCACGCAATCGCTGCACACCAATTCGCGGGATGAGGCGCTGGGGCTGCCGACCGAAGAATCCGCCAGCCTGGCTTTGCGGACGCAGCAGATTATCGCGCATGAAACGGGAATCACCAATGTCGCCGATCCGTTTGGGGGCAGCGTCGTCATTGAAAGAATGACGGATGAGATCGAGCAGGGCGCCCGGGATTACATTGAGCGAATCGACGCGATGGGCGGGACGCTGGCCGCGATCGAGAGCGGCTTCCAGCAGAATGAGATTCAGGCGGCGGCTTACGAGTATCAGCGCGCGGTCGAAACCGGCGAGACCATCGTGGTCGGCGTGAACCGGTTCCGGCAGGAAGACGAGGTGTCTCCGCAGACGTTTCGTATGGATCCCGAGATTGAGAAGACGCAAATTGCTCGACTGCGGGAACTGCGCGCGACGCGTCCGCCGCCGGTGGAGGAGAAGCTCGACGCGTTGGAGCTTGCCGCGCGAGGGTCGGAAAATTTGATGCCTCGAATCTTGGAGGCTTGCGAAGCTTATGCGACCGTCGGAGAGATTTCGAATCGGCTGCGGCAGGTTTTCGGCGAGTATCGCGAAGCTTAATCGACCACCGACACGAGATTTGAATCGATAATACCCTGGTCGGAGGTCAGCAGGCGGAGGCCGTGGACGCGCGCAGTGGCTACGATCGTGCGGTCCGCGGAGTCGCGGAGCATAGTCAACGCGCCCGCATCCAGCGCGATCGGAATCGTGATTGGAAGGACTGTGAACGTCGGGTTTGTTTCCAGTTCGGCGAAGATCCGATCAGCTGGTCCTTGAATTTTGCGGGAATGCTGCGCCAGCATCGCAATCTCGATCAAGGTAAATGCGCTGATCGCAAGCGTATCTCGATGTCGTTCCGCTTCGCTAATTATCCGAGCTTGGTCCGAAGAAAGCCTCTTCGGAGATGACAGCCAACGTACGAGAACGTGGGTATCCAGAAGGAATCTCGGCGTCACCTATATTTCTCAGGGTTAAGGACTCGATCCGGGTTGGTTACCACGTCCCACAGATCGGAGGTGTCGGCGTTCACAATATCGCCGACAATTTTCACTTTGCCGGCCAAAATGCCCTCCGAGGACCTAAACGGCCTTTGCTTCGCGCGCACTACTGTCGCCACCGGACGGCCCCTCTTGGTGACCGTTACGGTTCCGCCCTCCTCGGCGACTTGGTCCAGTAGAGCAAGGCATTTTGCCTTGAACTCCGTTGCGCTGACGATCCGGTGCTTCATGTCTCGTCCTATCAAACTGGTCATCTGACCACTTCACTTCGGAAGATAATATCCATCCCGAGCCTTAACGCGCGCTTGCGGATATTTTTTCTTCGCGTCCTCGCTTAGCTCAACCTTAATGTTGCGATGCTCTCCTGGTTTGCCCTTCGGCAACTCGTATACCAGCATGTAGCGGAGCCTCAGGCGGCTGATCATGTTTTCGAAATCCGGACCCGGATCGTGAGCTTTGATGAGATCGCCGCCGGTTTCTTCTACCACGGACGTCATGTTCTCCATGTTCATAAACGCCGCGCCTGGGCTGATTACCGAACGGACGCCAAGCGCTGCGGTTTCTCCCGCCGAGCGCAGCTCCAATCCGCATAACAGCGCGTCTGCTTCCCACAAGGCGCGCACCACCGTGTTCCGATGACCCGACGGCTGACCGTGATTGTCGGTCATGATCAGCACCGCGCGCCTCCGCTCCGTTCGCTTCTCTCTCATGAAGTAGTCTGCCGCATCGCTCACTGCGCGCAGGATGTGTGTGCCGCCTTCCGCCTTTCCCAAAACCTGATGGTTGATCGTATCCTCCACCGCTTGCATGTCATTGGTGAAACGCTGGACGATCGTGCTGTCGGTGCTGAAAACCATCACTGCGACGCGATCTCCCGGGCTCAATTGCGCCAGAGCAACGTGGGCGGAGCGGGCGAGCTTCTCGAGTTTCGGATCCATGCTGCCGCTAATATCGAACAGCAGAATCAGGTCGAGAGGCGTCTCTTCCTGCGTCAGATAGAGAATTGTTTGCTGCTGTTTATTGTCGAAAACTTTAAAGTCTTCTTTGTGGAATCCGGTCAGCAGACGCATCCCGTCGGTGACTTCGGCGTCTACGTGGACCAGAGAAACTCCGGTCTTGAAGACTCCATGTTCTTGCGCGATCGCGAGACCAGCGAGCGCAGCCAGCCCCAGGGACCAGGTAATTACCTGACATCTTGTGCGCAAAAAGCCGGACCTTGGGGTCCGGCGCGGACGAGGGCGTCGGCCCCACCACCGAGCGTCTTCGATTTTGTGCCACGCCATTCGTGAACCGCTAGAGAGGTTGGATCTCTTCCCGCACCGGATCGAAATGGATCTGGCGCTTCTGTAAGTACGCGATATTCCCCAAGTGCGACGCCTGTGCGGAACGGTGCCCGATATACACGTCGCCATTCGGACGCTTCCTGGTTCGCATGCAATCGAGAAAATTTTCCACGTGATCGATGGTCAGTTCACGCTCAGCCTTAGAGGTTTCCGTCTTAGGATTTCTACCGGCGGGCGTGAAGGTGAACTGGTTGCGATCGATATAAAGCCTTCCTTCCGTCCCGCACATCTCGATCGCTGCTCCGGTGATTCCTGGCGCGAGCGTCGCTTCAAATGTCGCCGTCCATTCTTTCGGATACTGCAACAGTACGTTGATCGTATCTGGTGCCGTGCGGCCGTCTTTATAGTTGTAAATCCCGCCCACTGCGGAGGCGACAATCGGATCGTCCTGCTTCATGAACATGTGCACCGCGTCGATCCAGTGGGTGAACAGATCGGTCACTTGCCCTCCACCGAAATCCAGATACGCGCGGAAGTTGTAATACTGCTGCGGATCATACTCGCGCCATTTCACAGGCCCTAAAAACTGCGCCCAATCCAAGTTCGAAGGCTGCGTCTGCAACGCTGCGGGAGCCTTTCGCAGATGATACCCGTTGCCGTGCCACCAGGTCCGCGCCATAGTGATTTTCCCCAGTTTGCCTGGCTGAATATACTCATCGCGGGCCTTCCTATAGTGCGGCCCCGACCGCTGCTGCATCCCCACCTGAAATACCCGGTCGTGAATCCGGGCTTCCTTCACGATCGCCGGTCCTTCTTCGATTTTCAGCGTAAGCGGCTTCTCGCAATACACGTCTTTACCAGCGCGCACGGCGTTGATCGCGCATCCCGCGTGCCAATGATCAGGCGTGGCGATCAGCACCGCGTCCAGCTCCTTCATCTCCAGAAGTTTTCGATGATCGTTGAAACCTTTCGCACCGGGCGCCTTGGTCAAAGCCTCATCGAGCCGGGTTCCATAGACGTCGCAAATCGCTTTCACATCGACGGTCGAGTTCTTTTGGAACACGCTCATCACGAAGCTGCCGCGGTCTCCCGCGCCGATCAAACCGAGGTTAATGCGGTCGTTCGCGCCCAGGATTTTTTGATAGGAGGCAGCGGAAAACACGGCTGCGGTGCGAAACAGGTCGCGTCGGTTCAGCATAATGGAATAAGCATATCGTAATGAGAAAACAAGTACACATTATTGGAGGAGGCCTAGCCGGATGCGAGGCGGCCTGGCAGGTCGCGCGCGCCGGCGGTAAAGCGATCCTTTATGAAATGCGCCCCGCGAAGCAAACGCCGGCCCACAAAACCGGATCGCTGGCCGAACTGGTATGCAGCAATTCGCTGAAGAGCGAACAGGAGAACAGCGCTCCCAGATTGTTAAAAGATGAGCTGCGCCGCCTCGGATCGCTCCTCATCGACATCGCCGACCGCCATCGCGTCCCCGCAGGACACGCGCTGACGGTCGACCGCGAGGTTTTCGGCGCCGAAGTAACACGCGCCATCGAAAATGAGCCAGGCATCGAACTGCGTCACGAAGAAATCACGACACTTGACGACGGCCGCACTTGGATCATTGCCAGCGGACCGCTCACATCAGATGCGCTAGCTTCGGAAATAGCAAGAATCACCGGCTACGAAAGATTATTTTTCTACGACAGCATCAGCCCTATTGTCGACTCGGAATCGATCGATACCACAATTGCCTTCCGCGCCTCACGCTACGGAAAATCTCTGGACGGCACCGACGACTATCTAAACTGTCCTTTCGACCGCGACGAGTACGAGACATTTCTTGATGCGCTCCTCGCCGCCTCCAGCGTTCCTGCCCACATTGAAGAGGACAATGCCAAATACTTCGAATCCTGCCTGCCCATCGAAGAAATCGCCCGGCGCGGACGCGACACTCTTCGCTTCGGCCCTATGAAGCCGATGGGCCTGACCGACCCTCGCACCGGCCGCCGCCCCTGGGCTGTGGTGCAGCTCCGTCAGGAAAACGCGCGCGCTGGAAGCTGGAACCTGGTCGGTTTTCAGAACCACATGCGCTTCGGCGACCAGGCTCGCGTGCTGCGCCTGATCCCCGGCCTTCAGAATGCCGAGTTCCTCCGCTACGGACAGGTGCATCGCAACACTTATATCAATGCGCCCGCGCTGCTCGACGCGACCCTGCGTCTCCGCACGCATCCGAACATTTTCTTCGCGGGGCAGATCTCCGGCGTGGAAGGATACGTAGAATCCATCGCGACGGGCCTGATCGCTGGCCTCGCCTCCACTGCCGAAGCCCCGCGTGCATTTCCAAGAGAAACTGCGCTGGGCTCCCTGTGCGCCTACGTATCCGGGGCTGACCCGAAAAATTATCAGCCGGCGAATATCACGTTCGACCTTCTGCCCAAGCTCGAACATCCGCCGAAGGACCGAAAAGTCCGCCAAGCGGAAGTCTGCCGCCGCGCCCGCGCCGCGCTTGAGGAGCACCTGAAAGATTCGAGGCCATACACTAGTTGTCAGCAGGGTGGCACAAGCTTTAGCTTGCAGCATCGGCTTGAGCCGATATCCGGAACGGCGGCTGAAGCCGACGCGGCAGACTAAAGTCCACGCCACCGCGATAGCGTAGCGTGATATGTCTGACCTCCAGCAAGCAATCGACCGTTACCTCGACAGCCTTCGCCAAGCCAACGCGTCGCCGCACACACTGCGCAACTACGCCGCCGACCTCGCTCAATTCGCCGAATATTTTTCGCCTCCCGGCGCCGGCCCTCCCAGGCCCTCCGAAATCGATTCGTTGCAGCTCCGCGAATGGTTGGGTAGCCTCTATCAGCGCGGCCTCGATCCTATCTCCACTCGCAGAAAGCTAGCCTGCGTGCGGTCGTTATTTAAATTTCTTCTTCGCGAAGGCACCATTGCGTCCAACGCTGCCACGCTGGTCCGTACGCCGAAAAGCCCCAGGCGCATTCCCTCCGTCCCCAGCGCGGAGCAGACGAATACCCTGGTCGAAGGCGTCGCCGCCGACACTCTGGACCGCCCGCATCCGGAGCGCGACCTGCTGCTGTTCGAGCTTCTCTACGGCTGCGGCCTCCGCATCAGCGAACTGGTCGGCCTCAACCTCACCGATTTCGATATGGCCGAACGCTGGATCCTGGTCCGCGGCAAAGGGCGCAAGGAACGTCAGACTCCCTACGGCACTAAAGCCGCCGCCGCGCTCGAAAAATATCTGGCCGTCCGCAACTCCGCCGAAGCAGCCCTCTTCATAAACCATCAGGGCGCGCGCCTCACCGACCGTGGCGCCCGGGGGATCGTGAAACTCTACGCCCGCCTGCTCTCCGGCGATTCTTCGCTGCACCCGCATACCCTCCGCCACGCGTATGCGACCCACCTGTTGGCCGACGGCGCCGACCTCCGCGCCATCCAGGAGCTTCTCGGCCACGCTCGCCTTTCGACGACCCAGAAATACACGCAAGTCTCGCTTACCGACCTGATGGCGGTCTACGATCGCGCCCATCCGAAGGCGCGAAAAGAGGGTCAACGTATTCCAAAATCCAGCGTCTAAGGGATATGTTGAAAGCACTCTGGATTCTTCTCGCCGCACACGCCCTGGCGCAGCCGCCTGCATTCGAAGCCGCGGCCATCAAGCCGAGTAAGGAGGCCGTCCGAGGCATCACTTGGGACACCGGGCCTGGAAGAATCGACGTGCGTGGCACATTGAAAGGCCTCATCTGGGTCGCCTATCAAGTGAAGGATTATCAGGTCGCAGGCGGCCCGAAATGGCTGGACGAAGACCGCTTCGAGATCAATGCGAAAGCCGAGGGCGCTGCCAACGACCCACAACTGCTGGCGATGTTGCAGACCCTCCTGGCGGACCGCTTCCAACTCGTCATTCATCACGAACAAAAAGTCGCGCCCGCCTATGCCCTGGTCCTCGCGAAATCCGGATTGAAGATCAAGCCAGTCGAAGGGGCCACCGGCTCGAGTTCCCGAAGTAGTCGAGGCGTAATTACAGCGAAAGGACTGACGATGGCGAAGCTTGCAGACAGGCTCTCGCGAAACCTGGGAGCCCCCGTCGCTGACCTCACCGAAACACCCGGTGCATTCGATTTCAAACTCGAATGGTCCATCGAGGGCGACAAGGACGATGTTCAATCCTCGCTCTTCGCCGCCCTCCAGTCGCAGCTCGGACTCAAACTGGAAGCGCGCAAACTCCCTATCGACATGATCGTAGTCGACAAAGCCGAGAAGCCGTCCGAAAACTAGATGCTCTTTTCCGATCTCGCCCTCTCAAGACGCCTGGAACGCGCCGAAGGTCACGCCTGCCGGCAGTTCGCGGAGGCCCGACGGAAATTATTCCCCGATAGCGGCTCCTGCTGGATGGAATGCGCGGGCGCACAAGTGGTCTTCGACGGCATCGACTCTCCCGTCACGCAAACGTTCGGACTCGGTCTCTTTGAGGAGCTGACCGCTTCTTCTCTCGACACCATCGAGCGCTTCTTCCTCGACCGCGGCGCGCACGTCGATCATGAAGTAAGTCCTCTCGCCGGAGTCGCAGCGATCAGCCAGCTCTGTGCCCGCGGCTACCGGCCGATCGAGATCAGTAGCGTCATGGTTCGTTCCGTCGAAACGCCTGCGCCGCAATCTCCCGCCAACATACGAGTCCGCGTGCCGGGCCCCGACGAAGCGCAGCTTTGGGCCCGTGTCAGTGCGCGCGGTTGGGCCCACGAACGGCCGGAGTTGATGGACTTCATGCAACACTTCGGCGCGATTGCGTTCGCGCGCGAACATGGCCCTTGTTTTCTAGCCGAGCTCGAGGGCCAACCCGCAGCCGCGGGCGCGCTTTGGATTCACGATGGAGTCGCCCTGTTCTCCGGCGCCTCCACGGTTCCCGAGATGCGCCACCGCGGACTGCAGTCGGCTCTGCTCGAAGAGCGTATGCGCTACGCCTCAGACCATGGCTGCGACTTGGCCATGATGGTGGCCGAAGCGGGCGGGGAATCGCAGCGCAATGCGGAGCGCAAGGGATTCCGCATCGCGTACACGCGCACTAAATGGCGCTTGTTTTCTTGATAAAATCCGACGCGATGGCGCTCTATTTAGTGGGCTATCTCCTGCCCGTCCTCATGGCCGCCTCGGCGTTGCCGATGGTGCTGGGCAAGGTCCCTCCGAACCCTATCTATGGTTTCAGAACGCCCAAAACGCTCTCTTCGCCGGAAGTCTGGTATGTGGCGAACCGCATCGCGGGATGGTTCATGATCGCCGGGGCTGCGCTCGCGCTGTGCCACAACTTCGCGCTTTGGTCGACGCACGCGGATTGGGCGTGGGACCGGCTCATCGTGTATATGGCCGTTGCCGATTTGATCGCGGTGATGTTAGCCTCCGCCGCGTCCCTGATCTACTTGCGCAAGCTATAACGTCAAATCGTACGCATAAAAATCGGTCTGCCGCTTCCAGCCCGTTCGCTCATAAAGCGCCTGCGCCGTCAGGTTCGTAATCTCCGTCGAGAGCGTCAAACGCACCGCTCCTACGCTCCGCCCGAAACGCGCCGCTGCCTCCAGTAATAAGGTCCCGACCTGTCCCCTCCGCGCCGCGGGACTCACGAACAAGTCATTAAGGATATAGATCCGCGCCGCCGACACCGACGAAAAACTGGGGAATAACTGCGTGAACCCCAACGCCGCGCCGTCCTTCGTCGCCACAAAAATGATGGACTCATTATGTTGAAACCGCTCCAGCAGGAATCGCCGCGCGAGTGCGGGATCGCTCGGCTGACGATAGAACTGACGGTAGGCGTCATATAAAGGAACGAGAAGTTCCAGATCGAAGATCGTAGCCTGGCGGACAGCAAGCTCACCCATGGTGCGATGTTACCGCGCCTTCCGATATTGGCACCAGATGGTTTTCTCCTGGCTCTTGGCTCCTGGGTACCGGCTACTTCTTAGGTAGACTGGAAGACTTATGAATCTGGGATTGACGAATAAAGTGGCGATGGTGGCGGGCGCCAGCCGGGGGTTGGGCTACGCCGTTGCGCGCGCGTTGGCGGAGGAAGGCGCGCAGGTTTCGATTGCTTCCCGCAATGCTGACGCAGTTGCCGCCGCGGGACGAAAGATCGAAGAAGAGACCGGCGCTCGAGTGCTCGCCGTCGGGACCGATGTTTCGTCGGCGCAGGCCATCGACCACTGGCATGAGAAGACGATCGAACGCTTCGGTGGAATCGACTTGTTGTTTACCAACTCCGGCGGCCCGCCTCCCGGAGCGACCCTCTCCTTCGACGACGCGGCCTGGCAGAAGGCGTTCGAACTGCTGCTGATGAGCGCGGTTCGAATGGTTCGACTCGTCGTGCCCTCCATGGCGGCGCGCGGAGGGGGTAGCATCGTGCTGCCGACCTCGAGCTCCGTGAAAGAGCCGATCGCCAACCTGGCCCTCTCGAATATTTTGCGCGCGTCCGTCGCGTCCCTGTCGAAAACGCTCGCGAACGAGCTGGTGGGGCAGAAAATTCGTGTCAATCACCTGATTCCCGGGCGCATCAGCACGGATCGTTTGCGGGAGCTCGACGAAGCGAACAGTAAGCGGGCGGGCATCAGCATCGAAGAGCAACAAAAGAAAATGCTCCAGACCATACCGATGGCGCGCTACGGGGATCCGAAGGAGTTCGCGAATGCCGCGGTATTTTTACTATCGGACGCAGCATCGTACATCACCGGGGCAACGCTGCAAGCCGACGGCGGCGCGATGAGGAGTGTCTTATAAATGAATCGAAGAACGTTTATGGCAGTCGCGGCCGCGGGGCTGGCCGGCGCACAAGAAGTTCCCGAGGCAATCAGGAAGCTGCGTCCCATGCTCGACGGCGTCCAGCCGATCACCGATGAAGAACGCCGTGCGCGCATCGCCAAGGCGCAGCGGTTGATGCATGAAAACAAGATTGACGCTATTGTGCTCGAACCTGGGTCGAGCACATTCTACTTCATCGGCGCCTACCGGAATCCGGCTGAGCGCCTGTTTTTTACTTTGGTGATTCCGGCCAATGGCGCTGTGAAAGGCGTCATGGTGAAGTCGGGTGACGTGATGATCCCCAAGGACGTCGACGTGCGGTGGGCGGGCGGTGAAGACGACGCGTTCAAAAAGATTGCCCAGGCATTGAAGGAATCCGGCGCGAGCCGCGTAGGCGTCGAAGAGCGTGTCCGATTCGCGGTCTACGACGGTATCCGCAAAGAGGCTCCGTCGCTCGATTTCGTGAGTGCCGATCCGGTGACCGCCGGCTGCCGTATGATCAAGTCGCCCGCGGAGATCGCGCTGCTCCAGCGCGCCAACGACATTACCATTGAAGCCTATCGCGCCGCCTTCACCACTCTTCACGAAGGCATGACCAACGGCGAATTGGCCAACAATATTTCCGCCGCGTTCAAAGCGCTGGGCACCAGCGGAGGCGCGATGGCGATCTTCGGCAAGTACACCGCGTTTCCTCACGGCAGCATCGCTCCGCAGAAATTGCGCGAAGGCGATCTCGTGCTGATCGACGATGGAGTCAGCGTCCAGGGCTATCAGAGCGACATCACGCGCACCGTGATTTTCGGCAAGCCGACCGATCGGCAGAAATACGTCTGGGACCTGGAGCGCAAAGCGCAGGATGCGGCGCTCAAAGCGGCGAACGTCGGCGCGACCTGCGAATCCGTGGATGCGGCTGCCCGCGACGTCATCACCAAAGGCGGCTTTGGACCCGGTTATAAAACGCCCGGCTTGCCGCATCGTACCGGCCACGGCATCGGGCTCGACGGTCATGAGTGGACCAATTTCGTGAAGGGGAACAAAACCAAAATTCAGCCCGGCATGTGCTTCAGCGACGAACCGACCATCGCCATTTACGGGGAATTCGGCGTCCGCCTGGAAGATTGCCTGTACATCACGGAGAGCGGCGCAAAAATGTTCACCAAACAAAGCCCCGCAATCGATCAACCCTTCGGATAAATCCCATGCAGACACCAGAAGAATTTCAAGCGCGCATCGTAAAAGCGCAGCAGGCGATGAAGGAGTTCGGACTCGGCGCCATCGTGCTGGAGCCCGGACCCGCAATGACCTATCTTACCGGCGTCCGCTGGGGCAAAAGCGAGCGCTCCTTCATCGTCGTGATCCCCGCGAAAGGTGAGCCAGCCTGGGTCCTACCCGGCTTCGAAGAAATGCGCGCCCGGGAGCTGATCCACACGGGCAGCGACATTCGCGTGTGGCAGGAAGACGAGAGCCCGTTCGAGCGCGTCGCGCAAATCTTGAAAGATCGCGGCGTCGCCACCGGCCGCGTCGGGATGGACGATGCCGCGCGATTTTTTGTTTTCGACGGCGTGCGCAAGCAGACGCCGAAACTCGATTATGTCAGCGCGACACAAACCCTGAAATCTGCCGGCGTCGACCTGACGGCTCCGGCGGGCCGCGGGCGCAAGCAGTGAGTGTAGAATTAGTTGGTCTATCGAATTAAAGGAGTGGCCATGTCGTCGAGACGCCAGTTTCTTCGCAATGCGGCTGGAATTTCATTCGCCTCGCTGATCCCCCGCGGCCTCCCCGCCGCCGATTCGAAAACCGAGCGTGTCACCGTCCACCTGGGCGATGCCATCGGCGTCGTGCGTCCGGAGCTCCATGGACAATTCGCCGAACATCTCGGCTCCTGCGTCTACGGAGGCCTCTGGGTCGGAAAAAATTCGCCGATCCCCAATGTCGATGGCTATCGCAAAGCGGCCGTCGATTATTTGAAGGACCTCGGTGTTCCCGTTCTGCGCTGGCCCGGGGGCTGCTTCGCCGACGATTATCATTGGCGCGACGGCATCGGCTCTAAACGTCCGAAGCGCGTAAACATGCACTGGGGCGAATACGTCGAGGACAACAGCTTCGGCGTTCATGAATTCATCGGCCTCTGCAAAAAAATCGGCGCCGAGCCTTATCTCGCCGGCAACGTCGGCAGCGGCACGCCCGCGGAGCTTCGCGATTGGGTCGAGTATTGCAACTATCCTAAGGGCAGCACTCTCTCCGATGAGCGCGCCGCCAACGGATCGCCGGAGCCGTTCAACGTCCGCTACTGGGGCGTCGGCAACGAAAACTGGGGCTGCGGCGGACGCATGGTGCCGGAACATTACGCCGACCAGTTCCGTCAATTCTCCGGCTATATGCGCAATTGGGGCGGGACGAAATTATTCCTCATCGCCTGCGGACCGAACGGCAACGACGTCAATTGGTCCCGAAAATTCCTGACCCAGAACACCGGCGGACGCATCCCCGACGGTTTCGCGATGCACTTCTACGAAAATTCCCGCCTCACCCCGACGCAATTCACCCCCGAGGCGATGGATACGCAAATGTCCACGTTCCAGCGCGTCGAAAATGCGATCGTCCAGGAACGCGCCATCCTCGACGGCTTCGAGCCCAACCCGACGCGCACCATGAACCTGATGCTCGATGAGTGGGGTGTGTGGGACCGCATGATACCCGACGAGGAGAAAAATTACGGCCGCCTCTGGCAGCAGATCACCATGCGCGGAGCTGTCGCCGCCGGCCTCGGCCTCAATATGTTCAACCGCCAGGCCGACAAACTGTACATGTGCAACATCGCGCAGATCGTCAATGTGCTGCACTCGATGCTGCTCACCGACGGCCCCACCGGGAAAAACTGCGTGCGCACGACGACCTATTACGCCTTCATGATGTTCAAGCCGCATCGCCTGAAAACCGCCGTGCGCACGGAAAAAGAAAGCACCGAAGCCCTCGATCTCTCCGTTTCCGCCTCGCGCGATGGCAATGAAACCGTCGTCAGCCTCGTGAATCCGCGAACGTCCACCGACGTCCAGGCCGATTGTTCGTTCACCGGTGCCACGCCCACCAGCGCCAGCGCGCAGATCCTCCACAACGCCGATATGAACGCGTACAACAGCTTCGACGATCCCGATAAAATCACCATCAAACCGCACTCCGTCGCCATTGAGAATGGACGCATGCGCGTCGATATCCCCGCCATGTCGATCGTAACGGTAACCCTAAAAGCATGAGCCTGAAAGCCCTGAAGAAGGCGGTTTGGGAGGCCAACCAGGGCATTTTCAAAGCCGGCTTGGTGACCATGCACAGCGGCAACGCCAGCGGTATCGATCGCGCCCGCGGCCTCGTCGTCATCAAGCCCAGCGGCATGGATTACGACAAAATGCGCCCGTCCGATATGGTGGTCACCGACCTAAAAGGAAAATCAATCGACAACAAATGGCGGCCCTCCGTCGACCTCCCGCATCATCTTTATCTCTACAAAAATCGCCCCGACATCGGAGGCGTGATTCACACCCACTCTAACTACGCGACAAGTTTTGCTCTGCTCGGCCGCTCCATCCCTGCGTACCTCACCGCGATCGCCGACGAATTCGGCGGCGAGATTCCGTGTGTCCCGTATATCGATAATCACGGCGATAACATCGGCCAAGCGATTCTAAAACATATCGGTACGTCGCCCGCGGTGCTGCTAGCGAATCACGGAGCCTTCGCCATCGGCAAAACGCCGCGCGATGCACTAAAAGCAGCAGTCATGCTCGAGGACGTCGCGCATACCTGTCACCTCGCGCTGCTCAAAGGAGACCCCCAGCCTTTGCCTGCTGAAGAAGTAAAGAAGTGGTTCGATCGCTATCGCACAAGTTACGGCCAAAAAACAAAAAAATGACCACTGAACGCATGATTTCGCTATCCCCTGTAGACCTGGCGATCATCGTCATCTACTTTCTGATGGTGCTCGGCATCGGCTTTTACCTGAAGCGATTTGCGCAGAGCGGCGAAGATTTTTTCATGGCCGGCCGCGAAATGACCGCCTGGGTCGCGGGCTTGAGCTTCCTCTCCGCCAACCTCGGGTCACTCGAATTACTAGGCTGGGCCGGCTCCGCCTATCAGTACGGCATCCTCGCCGCGCACTGGTATTGGATCGGAGCCATCCCCGCGATGCTCTTCCTCGGCATCGTCATGATGCCGTTTTATTACATCTCGAAAACGCACTCCGTCCCCGGCTATCTGCAACTGCGCTACGGTCCCTCCGCCAGCGCCCTCAGCGCGATATCGTTCGCGCTCATGACCATCCTTATGTCGGGCGTCAACATGTATGCCATGGCTGTGGTCATGAAAGTCGTGCTCGGCTGGAACATTCATTTCAGCATTTGGGTTTCCTCGCTCACCGTCGGAATCTATGTAGCATCCGGCGGACTCTTCTCCGCCATCTTCAACGAAGTCCTGCAATTTTTCCTGATCTGGTTCGGAGCCCTCCTCATCCCCATCCTCGGCTTAATCGAAACCCACGGATGGTCCGGCATGGTCGCGCGCATCCAGAGCAATTTTCCCGGCCAGGACTTCACGCATGCCTGGAGCACTCTCGGCAGCGCGCAGGATAATCCCATGGGCATGCATTGGACCGGCATCGTCTTCGGCCTTGGCGCGATTATCTCGATGGGCTACTGGACCACGGACTTCCTAGTCGTGCAGCGCGTCCTCGCTGCCAAGGATTTGCGATCAGCGAAGCTTGCCCCCATCATCGGATCGTTTTTCAAGATGGCCGTACCGCTAATCGTCATCGTTCCCGGCCTGATTGGATTAGCCGTCCTGCCCGATCACCTCGTCCCGCAAGGCTCCGCCATCGCCGGGCAGCATACCTACGACGATGTGCTCCCGTTAATGATGGCGCGCTATATGGGACCCGGCCTCCTCGGCCTCGGCATCACCGCGCTGGTCGCCGGCTTCATGGCAGGCATGGCCGGAAACGTCAGCGCCTTCGCCACCGTCTGGACCTACGACCTTTATCGCCCCTTCATCCGCAAAACCGCGCCCGACGCGCATTACGTCTCCATGGGCCGCTGGTGCACCATTATCGGCCTCATCATCAGCATCGGCGCGGCGTATCTCGCCATGGGATTCACCAGCATCATGGATTACGTGCAAGCCCTTTTCAGCTTCTTCATCGCCCCCCTGTTCGGCACCGTAATCCTGGGCATGCTCTGGAAACGAACCACCGCCGCCGGAGGATTTGCGGGCCTGCTGGTCGGAACGCTCTCGTCGGTCGGCATGTTCCTGATCGTGAAGTTCCATCCCGAAGCGCTTTCCATCATCGCGATGTCCACGCACGCGAAAGCCATGGCTGAAGACATGTATCGAGCCCTCTGGTCCTGGATCCTCTGTGTCATCGTGACAGTGGTGGTCAGCTTAATGACAAAACCGAAACCGGAAAGCGAGCTCGTCGGTCTGGTCTACGGAGCGACGCCCATCCCCAGCGAAGGTAGTCTTAGCTTATTTCAAAAGCCAATCTTCTGGGCCGGAGTCTCCGCCGCTCTACTCGTCCTGCTGCAATGGATCTTCTGGTAACGAAAAATGGAAAAACATCACATCATCCCAGTCTGGTTCTTCGTCGGCGTCATGCTGCTGATCTACGGAGTGCTCATCTTAGGAAGCGGCCTCTCAGAATGGTCGAACCCTCCGCACACCGTGCTGGCCGAACTGCATGCCCCAGTCTGGTGGGGCGCGCTGTTAACAGCAATCGGCGCAACCTACGTAATCGCCTTCCGCCCAAAATCTCGCCAATGATCTTCGCGCGAAACCAAATGGCCGCCATCCGAAGGGGACTGACCACTCTGTCCCAATACGCTCAAACCCTGAATCCGCTTGTGTCATTCGAGATGGACAGACCGGTCTGTCCCCATCGGATTCAGCAATGGTCGCCGGTGAAGAATTCCGATCTGTTTGTAGACTAACCGTAATGACCACCTTCGCAATCATCATCGGCAACCGAGGCTTCTTCCCCGACGCCCTGGCGAGGGACGGCCGCGATGAAATCCTCCGCGTCCTTTCTTCCCTCGGTTACGGCACAGTCTGCCTGACCCCCGAACAAACAAAACACGGCGCAGTCGAGTCGTTAGCCGACGCCCACAAGTGCTCCGACCTCTTCAAAGCCCACGGCGACAAAATTGACGGCGTCCTGGTAGCGCTCCCCAACTTCGGAGACGAACGAGCCATCGCCAACACTCTAAGATTCGCCGGCCTCGACGTCCCCGTCCTCCTGCAAGCCTTCCCTGACGATCCCTCCAAAATGCTGATGGGCGCGCGCCGCGATAGCTTCTGCGGAAAAATCTCCGCCTGCAATAATCTCTGGCAATACGGTATTAAGTACTCGCTCACGAAGCAGCACACCGTAGCCCCCGATTCCGAAGCCTTCAAAACCGACCTGGCCCAATTCGCCGCAACCTGCCGCGTCGTAAAAGGATTAAAGAACGCGCGTGTAGGCGCGATAGGCGCCAGACCAGCCGCTTTCAACACCGTAAGATTCAGCGAAAAGTTAATGGAGCACGCAGGCATTACGGTCGAAACGCTGGATCTCAGCGAAGTCTTCGGAAGAATCCATCGCCTCACCGACGACGATCCTCACGTCAAAGAGAAACTCGCAAACATCGGCAAGTATGTAAACGAAGGCAGCACGCCCGCTGCGTCGCTAATAAAGATGTCCAAATTCGGCGTAGTAGTTGACGAATGGATGCGCGACAACGAGCTAGCCGGAACATCCGTCCAATGCTGGACCGCCATGCAGGAATTCTTCGGCGTAGTCCCCTGCACCATCATGAGCATGATGTCGAACAACCTTTTGCCGAGCGCTTGTGAAACCGACATGGTCGGCATGATCGGCATGTACGCCCTGCAACTGGCATCTGAAACTCCCAGCGCCATCGTAGATTGGAACAACAACTTCGGCGACGATCCCGATAAAACGGTGATCTTCCACTGCTCGAATCTCCCCAAACACTTCTTCGAAAACGTGCGCATGGATTTCCAGGAAATCATCGCCGGCAGTGTCGGCAAAGAAAACACCTTCGGAACTATAGTAGGCCGCATGAAATCCGGCCCCCTGACCTTCTGCCGAGTCTCGACCGACGACTTGAACGGCAAAATGCGAGCCTATGTAGGCGAAGGCGAAATCACGAAAGATTCTCTAAACAGCTTCGGAGGCTATGGAGTAGTAAAAATCCCCGGCCTGCAACGCCTGCTCCACTACATCTGCCGCAACGGCTACGAACACCACGTAGCAGTAAACATCAGCACCCACGGCTCCGCGGTCGCCGAAGCCCTAAGCGTCTACAAAAACTGGGAAGTCCATCACCACGCGTAGAGCCTTGATCATGCGACGTGCCCTTTGCTTTATCCTCTTCGTGTCCCATTTGAGTGCTGACGAGGTCTATCGAGGACCGAAAAAGTTGGGCCCCTTCGTCATAGACGATTACAATTTTCCAATGAAGTTGCTCTTCGATGTCCTTGGCAGGCCCCGCAACACAAAATCCGAAATTATTTGTTACGAGTCGGCAGACCAGCACTTTTTCGTGCGGACCGAGAAGCGGGCTGGTAAGCCACAGAGTGCAGGCACTGTCCTCGTCCGCCACTTTCCCACCTGTTTCGGACAACCGAAGAACATAACCCTGAGCGCAGCCAAAGAATGGAAAACCGAAAAGGGTATCGGTCTGGGAAGCACAGCATCGGAGGTCGAGAAGGCCTATGGGAAGCCATCCACCGTCAACGCAATAGAGAGCGCCACTGGTCTTTTCTACGGCGACTCCGCTCCAGTTGGGGTCAGGCCAGAAGTCGGGCAAACTCAATGGTCCTACAACAGCGCTAGCGACGACTTGAAAGCCACCATATTCGGTATTCGTCGCTCGAAGGTAGCGTGGATCCTAATTACCCACAACGAATAGTCGCGCGCGAATTGCCGTGTGGCGCGAGCTTCAGCTTGCAGCGTCGGCTTCAGCCGGCGTTCCGGTAGAACCTACGCAAGAGGTGGCACAGGCTTCAGCCTGTGAGTGGGGCAGGTTCCCGACCTGCCCTCTTCATAGCCCTCTACCTACTTCCCAGCCAAGACCCGATCAAGCCGCTCCAACTGACCCTCCAGCTCGCTCATCTTCCCCTGCTCCAGCCTAAACTGAGCCTCCGCATCCGCCTGTTCCGCCAGACACTCCTGCGCCTGGCGAGCCGACGCCTCCATGATCGTTTGAAACTGAGAGATCTTCTGTTCGATCACCTTCTGGTCGACCCCACTCTGCGAGCTCTGTTTTTTCATCTCTTCAATTTGAGCCGCGGCACCCTTCTGCCCACTCTCAGCAGCACTGCACTGAGCCCGCGCCATATCAAGCCGCCCCGTTGCCTTCTCCACTAAAAACGCCTGCATCTGGAGACGATACAAAACAATCTGCACCCTCTGCATCGCTGCCGATGTACTGCGCAGATCCTCGCGCAACGCATGAATTTCGGCCAGCAGCGAATCCGCCGTCTGATCCGGCGCAAGCGTCAACAAAATCATCAATAGATAGCGCATGAAACGGTAGACACCGCTCCACTTCTATTGTTCCTATAGAATGTAAGCCTTGCCCGTCTACTCGAAACCCACCAACGAGTACTTCGAAAAACGCACCCTCCGCCGCCACGCCCGAGTCCTTCACCTCTGGGCCCTCGGTGTAGCCGCGGTCATCTCCGGCGATTTCTTTGGCTGGAATTTCGGACTCACCGCCGGCGGCTTCTCGGGCATGCTCATCGCGCTCATCGTCATGACCGCGATGTACGCCGGCCTATGCTTCTCCATCGCCGAAATGTCGCCCGCGTTGCCTCACACCGGCGGAGCCTACTCCTTCGCCCGAACCGCCATGGGACCCTGGGGCGGCTACATCACCGGGCTCGCCGAAAACATGGAATATATTCTGACGCCAGCGACCATCGTAGTCGGTATCGGCGGCTATCTCGGAGCGATTTTTCACACCCCGAAATCGTGGGAGCCGGGATGGTGGATCGTCTGCTACGCCGTCTTCGTGGCACTGAATGTTTTTGGCGTCGCTCTCTCTTTCCGCTTCTCGATTTTCATCGCCTTCGCCGCGCTGGTCGTATTGATCGTATTTTGGATCGGCGCCATTCCCCACGTCGATTTTAAGCGTTACGCATTCGATGTCCCCTCAAAAGGATGGCTCCCGGCATTGCCATTCGCGTTGTGGCTCTATCTCGGCATCGAGCAGCTTCCACTAGCCGCCGAAGAATCGCACGACCCTTGCCGCGACATGCCTAAAGGCATTCTTTATGGGCTCTTGACGCTTATCGTCTGCTCCTTCCTCACCATGATCCTGAGCGCCTCGATCGCGCCCGGTGCGGCAAGACTTGGCGCTTCGCAAGAACCTCTTGTGTTGAGCTTTCAAACCATCGCTGGTTCTGAGTGGACTAAACTTTTTGGCGCAGTCGCCTGCATCGGGCTGATCGCCAGCTTTCACACCATCATCTATGCGTATGGCCGGCAGATTTATTCGCTCTCGCGGGCTGGTTATTTCCCGCAATGGCTATCGGTTACCAGTTCGAAGCACAAAACTCCGGTGCGGGCGCTGGTGTCGGGATCGGCGCTCGGCATGGCCGCTGCTTTGGGCATCTATTTCTTCGGGCAAAATAGCCAAGTCGGTGCCATTCTGTTGAATATGGCTGTTTTCGGAGCCGTGATCGCTTATATTTTGCAGATGGCGTCGTTCTTACTGTTGCGCAGGAAAGAGCTGGTCCGTCCCTATGTAAGCCCCCTCGGTGCGGCGGGCGCATGGATTGCAATCGTGATTTCAGCGATTACGCTGGTCGTGTTATTCCTCAATCCCGATTACAACAAAGGAGTTTACGGCGCGGCGATCTGGTTCGCTTTTGGGATTGCTTACTTCGCGTTCTACGCGCGTAAACGATTAGTCTTATCGCCCGAAGAAGAGTTCGCGGTCAAATGGAACTAAAGACGCTGCTGGCCAAAGCGACTCCTCTGCGCTCCGGCGACCAGTTGGCCGGCATCGCGGCGGAATCAGCCGAAGAACGCGTCCGCGCGCAAATGGAATTGGCCGATACTCCGTTGTCGCGGTTTCAAAATGAATTGTTGATCGACGACGAAGTCACGCGTTTGATTATAGATACGCATAACAGCGACGCTTTCGCGCCGGTTGCGAATCTGAGCGTCGGAGAGTTTCGCGAATGGCTCCTCGAAGCGGACGGCGCGGCGATTTCCGCGCTTTCCATCATGCCGGAAATGGCCGCGGCAGTATCTAAAATCATGCGAGCGCAGGACTTAATCGCCGTCGCTCGGAAAATTCGCGTAGTGACCAGGTTTCGAGACACCCTGGGATTGCCTGGCCGGTTTTCGACGCGCCTCCAGCCCAATCATCCAACGGACGATCCGCGCGGAGTGGCGGAAAGCATCGTCGACGGCCTAAGTTATGCCAGCGGCGACGCCGTGATCGGGGTGAATCCGGCGTCGGACGATTTGCGGTCGGTCGAAACGCTGTTACATTTACTCGATAAGATTCGGGAAACACTGGAGATCCCCACGCAGACCTGCGTGCTGGCGCACGTCACGACACAGATGGAGGCTATGCGCCGCGGTGCTCCGGTCGACCTGGTTTTTCAATCAATCGCCGGAACGGAAGATGCCAATCGCGCGTTTGGGATCGATCTCCAAATGCTCGATGAAGCCTGGCATGCCGCGCGGGAGCGCCATCCTGGTGCAAACGTTATGTATTTCGAGACCGGCCAGGGCAGCGCGCTATCGGCGAACGCAAATCACGGGATCGATCAACAGACCTGCGAGGCTCGCGCCTATGCGGTCGCGAAACGGTATAAGCCGCTGCTGGTGAATACGGTGGTCGGATTCATTGGGCCGGAGTATCTATATGACGGAAAACAAATCACTCGCGCGGGTTTGGAGGATCATTTTTGCGGCAAATTGATGGGCCTGCCGATGGGTTGCGACGTCTGCTATACCAACCATGCGGAGGCCGATCAGGATGATATGGACGTCCTGCTAACTCTTTTAGGTGCAGCGGGATGCAACTATATCATGGGTGTACCTGGAGCAGACGATATCATGCTCAATTACCAGAGCACGTCGTTTCAGGATGCGCTTTATGCCCGGGACCTTCTCGGCCTGAGGCCTGCGCCCGAGTTCGAGGCTTGGTTTGAGCGGATGGAAGCCGGGGCCTTTGAGAAAGTTTTGCTATTGTGCTGACCCGGACCAAGGATCGTTTAGCGTTCCAAATGGCGCATGCCAGAGCGCGAGACGCGGTCTTAAACGACCTTAATTGCACCTTTTTCGCGTTGTACGAGCCCTTAATCGTGCATAGTTTGGCCATAAATAGAGCCGTCTATCTGCGGCGTCCGGATCTCGGCCGGCGGCTTGCCGATCCTGAAAAGATCCAGCGCGGGGATTACGATGCGGTTTTGATCATCGCCGACGGTCTCTCGGCGACCGCGGTGCATCGTCACGCCGGGCCGGTGCTCGACGCGCTACTCCCACTACTCGAGGGATGGAAGCTTGCCCCGATTGTCGTGGTGGAGCAGGGGCGCGTTGCGATCTCCGATGAGATCGGAGAGTTGATCGGCGCAAAGATGAGCGTCATTCTAATCGGCGAGCGTCCGGGGCTTAGTTCGCCGGATAGTTTGGGAGCTTATCTGACCTGGTCGCCTCGGGTGGGAAGGAATGATGCGGAGAGAAATTGTGTTTCGAACATTCGTCCGGAGGGGTTGAAGCCGGAGCTGGCGGCGCGAAGGACTGCGATGTTGATGTCGGCGGCGAGAGGGCAGAGTATCAGCGGAGTCCACTTGAAGCCGCTGCTTGTTGCGGGTACTGATTGAAGCGGGGCGCTTTCGTACTAACGAGCTGCCGTCACCCAATTCGATTCCAGGCCGCTAACGATCAGGTAAGGGAAGCGTACGTCTTTAAAGACGAATGATATAGAGCGATTTTCCAATCCACGTAGAGTGCCGAGCTCAAGACGCTGCTTTAGCTCACCCTTCCCTTTCTTTTGCTCAAAGTGCACTCCGATGTCGGGAGCGGCTATAAGAGGCAATGCGATGCCTCCGACTTCCACAGTCTCCAGCGTGACATCAAGCGAGATGGAGGAGACGTAACCGTAAAACTGTCGCATCCGCACAATGCGCGCCGCGACCGGCGCGCCTGATTGAGCCAGCACCTTCGCGCCATCGTGAATCGGCGTAATGAGCTTCGCCTTGACGGGATCACCGGCTGCCGCGCTCCCGGTGTCGAACCCTTGCTCGAAAGCCAAGCGGAATGGAAGTCCCCCCGGGATTGTGAACGTCGTTGACTCCGGCTTGCGCGTTTCAGGAACGCGGATATCCGACGGAGGAGGATCGTACTTTATTTCCGATTCGCCAAGAAACTCATGGCAGCTCGAAAAAGAAGCGCCGTTTTCAGCTACGCTTCCGTCGCGTCTCAGCAGCCGCAGGGTGGATTGACCGGGCAGAAGGAAGTCTATGCCAGCGACGTGCACTCTTGCCGTGTAGTCGAGGGTGGTCGAGGCATGGCAGGCCCCGGATTCCGCGGGGAGCTGATCAGTGGTAATCTCCAGCCGCACCAGATCGGCGGTTGTGGGATCCACCAGGAACGTTCCGCTATAGGCGGTAACGATCCGATGGATCCCCATCCCAAAGGAGTAATGACTTCTGTCATAGGGGACTTTGAAGCCGAATTCGGAGCGGGCATGACCATCCTGCGTTGTCTCGCCATTGTATGTGAAACTCGCATCTTCGCCCCGGAAGATCGCCGCCAGATACCCCGCGAAACTGCCGGTAGCGGTTGCTCCTTCCTTGACCATATCCGCTAACTCCCGGTTGTCAAACCGGTTTTCCCCTACCCAGGAGTACATCTCGCGCGCGGGCGCCATTCCGACATCCATGCGCAGCCTGTCGGACGTGGTCAGATGTTTGCTTCGCTTGGCGCCGTCGTCGCAAGAAACTCCGCGCTCGACGCGGTCACTTTGAAAAATCCGCCGGTCTATGGTCTCAGTGCACATGTAACGGGGTACGCGATCGATCGAACTCGAAACCTTGGCTTGCACTCGCCGGAGCAACTCAACAGGGTCCCGCTGCGCCTGAATCCCGTTAGCCAGTGCGAGCGCCATGAATAATCGGCGCCACATATCGAATTGATTGTACCCAACGCTGAGACTTTCAAGAGGGCCTAAGCATCCACTCTCTATCGCGCTACATCGTCATGCTGGATGGATGCTCGATACGCTGTTACCTCTGCTTGAAGGATGGAAGTTCGCGCCGATTGTCGTAGGCGAACTCGGGCGTTGCGATTTCGGACGAGGCCGGAGAAACGAATCGGCGCAAAGATGAGCGTCATTCTAATCGGAGAGCGTCCGGGGCGCAGTTCACCGGATAGTTTGGGAGCTTATCTGACCTGGTCGCCTCGGGTGGGAAGGAATGATGCGGAGAGAAATTGTGTTTCGAACATTCGTCCGGAGGGGTTGAAGCCGGAGCTGGCGGCGCGAAGGATTGCGATGTTGATGTCGGCGGCGAGAGGGCAGAGTATCAGCGGAGTCCACTTGAAGCCGCTGCTGGTTGCGGGGACCGATTGAAGCGGGAAGAAAATCATTTGGCGTCCGATAGTGAACATAGTGCCGGACTATCGGAAGCTGTCTGGGCTATCGCAGTCTTGTCCGGCGTTCGCTCTGGGCTGGCGCAAGCACAACGACAGCGTTCATAATCAGTAGACAGAAGGAACAGCAGGAACGAATGACCCTCCCTGTTAGAATGCGCCAACTTACCTATACGGCCATCATGTGCCTGACACCAGCGGCATCGGCGCAACGGGAGCAGCCTCAATTGCCGATCGATGCGGCGCTCCGGGATCTAAACCAGGGCGCCCGCGACCGCGGCCTTACCGCGCTGCTCGCGCAAAGCGGAATCCCGGTAGGCACCCCAGCCGTCATGAAGGTCAGGATGACTAGCCTGTTGCGTGCCCACCCGCAGCAGGCAGAGCGCATCAAGACCACGCTGATCGCAGCCCTGGAGGCACAGGGAGCCGAGCAGGAAAGATCGATTCGAGAGGCTCAGGAGCCGCTAAGCGAGGCCTTCTACGAATCCTGGTTATTCCTGACGGACGCGGTTGGGGGACTGCAGGACCCCCGTGCCGTGAAAGGCCTGCTATTGGCTCTTTCGGCTGGCAGCATCGCGGGCTTGGCCGACATTTGTCCCTCGGCGGTAGACGCGATCATAAAGCGAATCCACGAGCCGGATCTCTATTTGGCTGGTGTCGCGGTGGGGGACCGGCGTCAGGCAGTCACAGCGTTAGGATGGTGTCTGCAACGGCGTGAGATGATGAGCGCCAACCCGGACGTACTCGCCAAAATTCGCCGCGAGCTGCTGGCGGATCTCAGCGACCCGGATAGTTCCATTCGCGACCACGCCGTGGAAGCACGATCCCGAAGTTCGAACCAAGCTCCAGATCGTGGCCGACACTGATCCCTACGTCAACTCGGAGCTAAGCACGCCGGCTAAACCGGGCCCTCATTACCTCGTTCGCGACGGCGCTTCGTTTGTCTTGAATTCCGACGCGTTTTCCTTCTACGTGACCCGGACGCCCGGTACGCGGGTATGCCGTATCCAGCCAGCCTCCAAGGCGCTCGTCGAAGAACAATTCCTCGGGCCTCAAAGCAAGGCCATGCTAAAGTCACTAATGTGCAGCCACTACGATCCCACCGGCCAGGATCCATCTCTGTGCTGGAAGGTCGAACCTGCTGACGCCTGCTCGCAATGAGTCCCGGAGTAACCAAAGCCGATTATATTAGACGAAAAGTATGTTATCGGCTAATACCAACCGTAGGAGCTCGGACTCGAGCACCCCAACGTACCGCCTTTGGCGCTCGATTTGTTAGAATAAAGTTTCTCCATGAAAATCGGCGTGGTTGTTTTTCCTGGCAGCAATTGCGATCACGATGCCTGGTACGCCTTCTCTCACAATCTGGGCCACCAGGCGGAGTTTCTTTGGCATGATACGCCTTCGGTCGGTCATGTGGACGCGGTGGTTCTGCCTGGAGGATTCTCCTATGGCGACTATTTGCGGTGCGGGGCGATTGCCAAGTTTTCTCCGGTGATGGCCGCGGTCAAGAAGTTTGCGGCTGAGGGTGGGCCGGTGCTCGGGATCTGCAACGGGTTTCAGATTCTGGTCGAGAGCGGGCTGCTTCCTGGCGCGCTGCTGCGGAATCGTGGACTGAAGTTTGTCTGCCGCGAAGTGACGTTGCGCATGGAAGAGACCGGGCAGCTCCTCAAGATGCCGGTGGCGCATGGCGATGGGTGTTATTTCGCCGACGAGCGGACGCTGGATCAGCTTGAGGCGGATAAGCGCGTGGTGCTGCGGTATGTCGATAATCCGAACGGGTCGTTGCGCGACATCGCCGGGATCTGCAATGAAGGGCGCAACGTGATGGGGATGATGCCGCATCCGGAACGGGCGTCGGATCCGCTGCTGGGGTCGACCGACGGACGGGTGATTTTAGAGTCGCTGGCCGCTAGCGTTGTTGGGCATGCTTCGTAAAGAGATCATTAGCCGCTGATAAACGCTGATGGACGCTGAATTTCAAATGTTTTTTGAATCGGCGTTCATCAGCAGCCAACAATTTTTTGAGATCCGAGGGGACGGACCGCTCTCTCCACGTTGGGGAATGGCATAGAGTTCGAGGTGCTAGTGTCTGGGGACAGAGTCGTCAGTCCCCTTCGGAAGCCGACTGCTTGTCTTTGAATAGAACTTTCAAACCATGAGTGACTTAACTGCTAGCGAGCTGGATAAGGTCCGCTCCATTCTTAAACGCGAGCCTAACGAGACTGAGGTCGCGATTTTTACTGTTATGTGGAGCGAGCATTGCTCCTATAAGAGCTCGCGCATCCATTTGCGCACGCTGCCTACCAAGAGTCCGCGGGTGCTGGTCGGGCCGGGCGAGAATGCCGGGATTATCGACATTGGCGATGGATGGGCGATCGCGTTTAAGATCGAATCGCACAATCATCCAAGTTTTATCGAGCCTTTTCAGGGCGCGGCTACCGGGGTCGGCGGGATTTTGCGGGACATTTTCACGATGGGCGCGCGGCCGATCGCGGTGATGGATTCTTTGCGGTTCGGGCATCTGGATGAGCCGCGGAACCGGCGGATTCTGGAAGGGGTGGTCAGCGGGATCTCGCATTACGGGAATTGTTTCGGAGTTCCTACGGTGGGCGGCGAGACGATCTTCGAATCCTGCTACAACGGGAATCCTCTGGTGAACGTATTCGCCCTGGGATCGTTCAAGCACGACGAAATATTTTTCGGTCGCGCTACCGGGATCGGCAATCCGGTGATTTACGTGGGCGCGAAGACGGGGCGCGACGGGATTCACGGCGCTTCCATGGCGTCTTCGGAGTTCGATGAAGAGTCGGCGGGGAAGCGGCCGAATGTGCAGGTTGGCGATCCGTTCATGGAGAAGCTTCTCCTAGAAGCGTGCCTGGAAGCGATGAAAACCGGCGCGATTGTCGGAATTCAGGACATGGGCGCGGCGGGTCTGACTTGTTCGACCTGCGAAATGGGGTCGCGCGCGGGGACGGGGGTTGAGATCGACCTGGCTCTGGTGCCGCAGCGGGCGACGGGGATGACTCCTTACGAGATCATGCTCTCGGAGTCGCAGGAGCGGATGCTGATCGTGGCCGATAAGGGCCGCGAAGATGAGGTTTTTGCGGTCTTTAAGAAGTGGGGACTGGATGCGGTGACTATCGGCGCTGTCACCGATGACGGGATGCTGAGGGTTCGCAATCACGGCGAGATTGTCGCGGAGATTCCGAATCGGGAGCTGGCGGATGAAGCTCCCTTATACGATCGGCCGCATGATGTGGCGCCTTACCGGCCGGCTCCAATGGAGGCTCCGTCTTGGTGGGGTTTGTGGAATCTGAAGGGGACAGACCGCTCTGTCCCCTCTGAGGATTCGCATAAGGATCCAGGGTCGGGCGTACCGGGACAGAGTGGTCAGTCCCCTTCAGATAGCGGCCATTTCTTTGCAGCAGAGGATTTCACTCGCGATTTACTAGCGATTTTGGGATCGGGGGATGTTTGTTCTAAGAAGTGGATCTGGCAGCAATACGATTACACGGTTCGCACGAACACCATCGAAGGGCCCGGCGGCGATGCGGCGATTGTTCGTATCAAGGATACCGACATCAGTATCGCGATGGCTTTGGATGGGAATGGCCGGTATTGCGCGCTGTCGCCTCGCGAGGGCGCGAAGCTGATTGTCGCGGAGTGCTGCCGTAATTTATCTACCGTCGGCGCGCTACCGGTCGCGGCCACCAATAACTTGAATTTCGGCAATCCGGAGCGGCCGGAGATCATGGCGCAACTGGTGGAATCGATCGCAGGGATCGGCGAGGCTTGCCGGTTTTTCGATACGCCGATTACCGGCGGCAACGTCAGTCTCTATAACGAAACTTTGGGCGAGGCGATCTGGCCTTCGCCGGTGATGGGGATTGTGGGCCTGATGAAGACGGGCTCGCCGATGACCATTCCGTTTAAAAACGAGTTACGGACGGTGATGCTGCTGGGTGGATTGGGGTCCAGCGACGTGACCCGGTTTGGCGGGACGCAGTACGCCAAGGTGGTCCTGAAAGAGATGTGGGGGCTGCCGCCCGCGCTCGATATGGAGTACGAGAAGCGGGTGCAGTCGGCGATCCGGCAGATTGTGGTCGAAGGGCATGTGGAGTCGGCGCACGATTTATCCGATGGAGGACTAGCGGTCGCGCTGGCGGAGTGCTGTGCGGGCGGGATCGGCGCGGCTATCGAGATTTCGAGCGAGCTGGGGGCTCAGATGGCTCTGTTTCATGAGGGGCCTTCGCGCGTCGTGGTATCGACCGCGGAGCCGGAAATGGTCGAAAAAATCGCCCGGGAGCAGGGGGTCGAGGCGATACGCATCGGCGTTACAATGAATGAGGAGTTGCGAATCGATCTCAATGGCGTTACGGTGGTCGATTGCGCGATCGGTAAGCTTCGTGAGGTTCGCGAACAGGCTCTGGAAGAAGAATTAAATGGCCGCCGGTAAACGCCGATTAACTCCGATCCGAAACCAAACCCATGTTTGATAAATTCCATGACGAGTGCGGTGTGTTTGCCATTTACGGGCATCCCGAAGCCGCGAATCTGGCTTACCTCGGGCTCTACGCCTTGCAGCATCGCGGGCAGGAGAGCGCGGGAATCGCGTCGAGCGACGGGCGGCAAATTCATTGCCATAAGAGCATGGGTCATGTGGCGGATATTTTCACGCCGGAAGTGCTGGGCGGGCTGCCGGGCGAAGCGGCGATCGGACATACGCGCTACTCGACGGCTGGCGATACGGTGCTGCTGAACGCGCAGCCGTTTTCGGTGGCGTGTAATAAGGGCAATATCGCGGTGGCGCATAACGGCAACATTACCAATGCCGGGGAACTGCGGCGGGAATTGGAGCGCGAAGGATCGATCTTTCAAGCTTCCAGCGACACCGAGGTGATCCTGCATTTGGTCGCGCGTTCGCGGGAGAGGACGCTCTCGGGCGCGCTGCGCGAGGCTTTGTTACAGCTCGAAGGCGCGTTTTCATTGGTGTTTCTGGCGGGGGACCGGGTGCTGATCGCTCGCGATCCGCATGGGTTCCGTCCATTGGCGTTCGGGCAAATGGAGCTTGCGGGCGGCCAGACCTGCTATGTATTCGCGTCCGAAACCTGCGCGTTTGATTTGATCGACGCCGTTTACTTGGGCGATGTCGAACCGGGTGAGATGGTCATTGTCGGCCCGGAAGGGATGACGCGCGAACGCTATGCTCCGGTGCGGGATCATGCCCATTGCGTGTTTGAACACGTCTACTTTTCGCGGCCGGATTCGATCGTGTTCGGGCGTCCCGTGCAGCATTCCAGGGAGATGCTCGGCAGGTTGCTGGCGATCGAGAGTCCGGTGGATGCGGATGTAGTGGTGCCGGTGCCGGATTCCGGAGTGGCGGCGGCAATCGGATATGCGGCCGAGGCGGATATTCCGTTCCGGCAGGCTCTGATTCGTAACCACTATGTAGGGCGCACGTTTATCGAGCCTTCGCAGGCGATTCGCGATTTCGGGGTCAAGCTCAAGCTCAACCCGGTGCGGCATCTGCTCGAAGGAAAGCGCGTCATTTTGGTGGACGACTCGCTGGTGCGCGGGACGACCAGCCGGAAAATTGTACGGATGGTGCGGGGCGCGGGCGCCCGGGAAGTGCACTTGCGAATTTCCTGTCCGCCTACGGTTTCGCCATGTTTTTACGGGGTCGATACGCCAAGCCTTTCGGAACTGATCGCGGCGAACAATAGCATTGAAGAGATCCGCAAATTCGTCGAGGCGGATTCGTTATCGTACCTGTCGCTGAGAGCCTTGCGGGAGGCGGTGGCGGATACGAAACAGAGTTTCTGCTACGCGTGCTACACGGGAAATTATCCAACGGATCTGGTCCATATTGAAGAGTTGATGGGAGCCAAGGATAGAAGAGGGTAAGGGGCCGAAGCCCTCTAGAGCAAATTCCCAAACTTTGAGTCTTGTGGGGCGGGCTATTCAGCCGGCAGCCTGCTTCAGCAGGCTAGCTAACACAGCGAAAAGCCACACCTCGGTCTACACTAACTCTGATGTCAAGCCAAGCCGGGTGGGGCAGGCGGGTTCGCCTGCCAACTAAACGGTCTTCGGCAAGCGATTGAATTCGTCTTGAGAAGCGCTGGTCAGGATGTAGCCGTATCCGCTGCCGCGTTGCCTCTCATGGAGCCACTTTAGGGCTGCTTGATTGTTCCGATAAACATAGTCAGGCCAGTCGCCCTCCGGACTGAAGTCGTACCCACTATAGTCCTCCACCCCAAGCCCAGCCGCCAAGATGCGGAAGAGTTCGAGGCCCAACACAGCGATGAAGTGCGCGGACGCAATTTCGATCGCTCGCTCAGCCTCGCGAAAAGGGAGAACCCACTCGTTTCCGGCTGCGTCACGAGCGCCTTTGCCTCTGCCGGGAGGAGTTTGTCGAGAGCATCCATCTAAGGGATAACTTTCGCGTCCAGTTGGCCCCGAATGTCGGCAGACAAGAGCCGCAGCCACTCCAAATCCGCGAGAATCGCTGACGGTTCCCTTGCGCCAGGAGGCTGCTCATCCTCCCATTTATTGAACGACTGCCATTGCAGTTTCTGCTGCTCGAGCTGCTCTCGGAGGGTCACTCCGTTCATCCTACGCCTATGGGCCAGTTGCGCGCCGACCCTGTTCCGTTGTCTAATGCCCTTTTGACCACCGCATCCACCGCGTCGTGTCTGCCCTTCCGGGAGAACCGCTTCTTGCAGTGGATCTGCGTAGGGGCGGCGGCCGCGTTTTTGTTTGCAGCCTTCCGTCCCGATACGGTCTTCGATTGGGCGCTGGAGAATACTCTGGTGTTCATCCTGGTCCCGATCATGGTCCTGGCCTACCGCAAGCTGCCTCTGTCGGATCTCTCGTACGTGCTGATTTTGGCGTACCTGTGCGTCCATGAGTGGGGGGCGCACTATAAGTACTCCGACGTTCCTCTGGGTGAATGGATGAAGCCTTGGCTGCACACGCAGCGGAACCATTATGACCGGGTAGCGCACTTCTCGTTTGGGTTGCTGCTGAGCTATCCCTTTCAGGAAGTGTTCATGCGGTCCGCGCGGATAACGGGGATGTGGCGTTACTATCTGCCGGTCGAGGCGACGCTGGCGTTTAGCGCAATCTACGAGATGTTGGAGGCCGGGAGTGCGTCGATTTTGAGCCCGCAGCGGCTGGAAGAGTTCGTCGGGATGCAGGGCGATGTCTGGGATTCGCAGGAAGACATGCTGATGGCCGGGCTGGGATCGATTGTGGCCATGGTCTGCGTTTACCAATTCCGGAAGCGGCGTGCCAGGGCGTCGGCGCTCCGGGAGCTCGAATATGCGGGTCACGCGAAGACAGTAAAATAGTTATTCCATCTCATGCCCGCTACTGTTGCTTCGTCCGCTCTTGCTGTCCCTTATTCCCGGATTCGTGAATTGGCGGAACTCGCCATGGGGATGGACGGCGTCTTCAAGTTGTATTTCGGTGAATCGAATATTCCGACGCCGGATTTCATCAAACGCGCCGCGCAGAAAGCAATGGCGGACGGGTTCACGTATTACACCGAAAACGCGGGCCTGCCGTCGCTGCGCAAAGCGCTGGCGCGATATTATTCTGAGCTGCACGGAGTGGAGCTAGACCCTGCGTCGGAGATCACCGTCACCGCGTCGGGCGTCCAGGCCTTGAGCGTCGGCTTGCGCTGCATGGTCGATCCCGGCGATGAAGCGCTGGTGCTGACGCCTTCCTGGCCGAACGGGCCTTCGATTATTCAGATGTCGCACGGAGTGGTGAAGGAGGTCCCGCAACCGCTGATCGGCGACCGCTACGCAATCGATTTCGACGCGCTCGAAAAAGCCGTCACGCCGCGGACCCGGCTGCTGCTCTATACCTCGCCTTCGAATCCGCTGGGGTGGGTCGCGACGGAACAGGATCAGGAAAAACTGCTCGAATTCACGCGCCGCCACGGCTTGTGGCTGATGGCGGATGAAGTGTATGAGCGCCTGGTTTATTCCGATCCGCCCAAAAAAACGGTGCCGTCGATTTTGCAAAAGTGTACGCGCGAGGATGCGGTGGTGGTGATCCAATCGTTTTCGAAGGCCTACTGCATGACGGGCTGGCGCGTGGGATGGCTGGTCGCTCGCAAGGATTTGAGCTTGCGCGCGTCGCAACTCAACGAGTTTTATATTTCGCACGCCCCGAGTTTTTCACAGAGGGCCGGTGAAACGGCTCTACTGTGGGGCGAGGACGTGGTAAAGACGATGGTCGGCCGGCTGCGCGAGAATCGCGACTTCTGTATGGCGGCGCTCAAGAAGATGCCCGGAATCACGACGCCTGCGCCGGATGGAGCGTTTTATGTGTTCCCGAAAATCGCCGGAATGACCGATTCGTTCGCGTTCTGCAAGGATTTATTGATGGAAACGAAAGTCGGCCTCGCGCCGGGAGTCGCATTCGGAGCAGGCGGAGAAGGCAGCGTCCGGATCTGCTACGCGTCGGAAAAACCGATTCTGGAAGAGGCGATGGCCAGGCTGAAGCTGTTCCTGGAATCGCGGCGCTAGCGGTTTCTTTCTTCAAGCGTCCTGCGCAATATTGGCAGCATGGCCCGATCTTTTTCGCCGTTGAGTTGCTCTTTTACTTCGATGAATGTTTCCAGGTTGAGAATTCGGACGCGGACGCCCTCCGCGATAAGGATTTCGTTTGATCTTGGCAGCAGTTCCTCATAGCCCAGATCGGCGCCGATGGTGCCTAACAGATCCAGCGGGCCATACTTCGTGAGCAGGGTTTGATGTCCTGTGGACATGAGTGCCTGCTTGGCGGGACGCAGCCGGCATTCAGGCTGCATCAGGATGCGGTCCACATTCTCGCTGGTTCGTCGACGTACTACGTGGACGTCGAAGGTATTCACCGGTACCCCGTTCAGCACCGCGGACAATCCGCCAACGACAAGAAACTCAACCTTCGCGTCGTGTAACGCGCGGATCATCGCGGTCAGCCTACGATCGACCATTTAGCTCCTGAATCTCCAGGATGCAGTTGATGTGCTGCTCCAGAAATTCGAGCCGCTCCGCCGGCGTTAACGACAGCATCCATCGAATCAGCGTGAGATCCACGCCATCAGCACTGTATTCGGGCTGCTCCGCAGGCGTCATAAACATAGGATAACTCCCCTCAAATCCGTTCATCTCTCCACTACGTACCAGTCACGTGCAACAAATCCCCTTTAAGGAGGAGTAAATGAACTTTCGCAGTTTGCAACAAGTCTGTGCCGTTGCGGCCTGTCTGGCGGTTTGCCAAAGTAATCCGGCATTCGCGGCCAGCCACCGTAACGGACCGCTGTTGCTGGAAGACCAAACCGCCAACCTCAATGACTTCTATATTTTCCGAAGTTACGAGTCGGGCAAACAGAACAATCTTGTGATGAGCATGAGCGTTCAGGGCTTCCAGAACCCCGATAACGGGCCGAGTTACTACAAGTTCTCGGACAGCGTTTTGTATCGTTTTAACATCAACAACCAGCGGGGCCTCGATGGAAGTCCGGATATCCAGATCGATTTCGTCTTCCAGACCAAGCTCCGTAACAACGCCACCTTCCTCAGCTACCTTGGACCCATCACCTCCATCGATAGCGCGGGAATTCTCCTCTACCAGACCTACACGGTCATCCTGCGGAACCTCGACACGGGCGCGACCCAGTTCTTCTATACGGACGCCAACGGTCATGCTTTGTCGGTCGCTCCGCCGAATCAAGGTCCCAAGTCCACGCCGAAGTATGAGGCGACCCTGGGCCAGCCCAGCGTGTTTACGCTGTCGAATGGAATGCGCGTTTTCGCCGGTCCCCGGGACGACGCGTTTTACTTCGATTCGGGCGCCACGTTCGACTACCTGAACTTCCGTACCCCCGCTCCGGTGCTGTCCGGCGGCGCGGATACGGGAGCAGGCGCGGCCTATCCCACCGCGGTCGACGGTTTCGCGGGCTATAACATCAGCCTGATCGCCGTCGAAATGCCGATCACCATGGCCACCGCCAACGGCACCATGCCCACCGCGACTTCCGATCCCAACGCCCACATCGGCGGCTGGGCCTCCACCAATCGCCAGATCGTGACGGTTCGTCCGAGCCCCAACGATCCGCAGTATTACGGCGACTACGTCCAGGTGGACCGCGTGGGAAATCCGCTCACCGTGGAAGCTCTGATTCCTCTCCCCATGAAGGATTATTGGAATCGCAGCCTCCCCGCTTTTGACCAGCAGTTCGCGCAGTTCATCGGCAACCCGTTTTTCGCTACGGGGATCCTGAACGGCGTCTATAATCTTCCGGTCCCACCCGCGCCCCGCGCCGATCTGTTGGGCGTGTACGTCCCGGATATCACGCGCATCGATCTGACCATCGCGCCGACACCGCTCGCCAGCCAAAGCCGCCTGGGACCTCTCGGTGGCGATAACGCCGGTTGGCCCTTCGGTGGACGCCGCCCCAACGACGACGTGGTCGATATCGGACTGCGCGCCATCGCCGGCGTCCTGGTGCCCGGCTTTACCAACGCACCTCCGCTCGGTGACGGCGTCAATTCGAACGACGTACCGACGCAGGCCGTTTTCCCCTTCCACGCGCCTCCGCATGCCGGCTATCTGCACAGCCAGCAGAATGGAACGAATGGACGCGGAACGGTGACAGGTCAATAGGCGATATGAAATACACGAGAATCCTTGTGCTCGTGTCCGCCGCCGCCGGAGCTGCCTTCGGGCAGACCGGCGGTGTCACGGATCCCAGCTCTTCCGCCATCGCCGAGCGCATCTTCACCGAACAAGCCTCGCGCCTCAAAACCGACGACCGTATCGCTATGTACGGCACCATGATCCAGACCAAGCCGGAGAATCTGCACTACCAGAACCTCCTGGCCGGCTCCTATATCCAGAAAATGCGCGAGACCACGGACTTCAGTTATCTCGACCGGGCCGGACAAATTATAGGAAACGTAATTTCAGCCGACAGCCAGAACTATGAAGCCCTGCGCCTCCGCAGCGAAGTCGAGCTGGAGCGCCATCACTTCAAACTGGTCGCCGAATATTCGCGCCAGTTGATGACCATCTCTCCCAACGATCCCTGGAACTGGGGCACGCTGGGCGACGCTCTGGTCGAAATGGGCGACTACGACGGAGCCGCCGAGGCGTATCAGAAAATGATCGTCCTTCGTCCCGACCTCGCCAGCTACAACCGGGCCGCGTGGTTCCGATTCCTCTCGGGCGACATGCCCGGAGCCATCGACATCATGAAAAAAGCCATCAGCGCCGGCAGCCCTTCGTCGGAAAACACCGCCTGGTGTCTGGTCGAGCTAGGCCACTTGTTGTTAAAGAACGGTCAGCCCGATGACGCCGAGAAGGCCTACGCAGCAGCCGTGCAAGTATTCCCCGGATATCATCCCGGCTACGCAGGGATGGGCCGATCGCAGGCCGCGAAGGGCGATTACAAATCCGCGATCGCGAGCTACGAAAAGGCGCAGGCGTCAACTCCTTTGCCCGACTACGCCGCCGCTCTCTACGATCTGTACACGATTCAAAAAGACACGAAGAACGCCAAGAAGCAGATGGAAATGATCGACGTGATCGATCAGATCAACAAGAACAACGGCGAAGTAACCAATCGCAACGTGGCGCTGATTTTCGCCGACCATAATTATCACATCGACCGCGCACTGGAACTGGCAACCGCCGAACTCGATGTCCGCAAGGATATCTATAGCTACGACGCGCTCGCCTGGGCGCTGTATAAGAATGAGAAATTCGCCGAAGCCGATCAGGCCATGGCGAAAGCTTTAAAAATGGGCACGCCGGAGCCGGCGTTTTACTATCACGCCGAGCGGATCGCGATCGCCAACGGAAAAACCAAGGAAGCCGAGGAATATAGGAAACATTATGCAAATCGTTTTGTCTCTATCTCTGTTAGCTCGCATGATGGACCCGAGCTTGAACGTCGCGCAGCGAAATAACGCCTGCTTCGAGCTGCGAGGCAACTCCGAATCCGAAGTAATCGCGACCATGCGCAAAGCCCTGAACGATACCGCCGTCAGGGCCTGCGCTGGCACTAATCTGCGCAAAGCCGGAGCCATCGCAGAGCTAAAGGACGCGCTGTCCGACACTAACTTCGAAGTGCGGGCGCTGGCCGCGCGCGAGCTGGGAGGGTTCGAAAAACCAGAACTCCTCCCATTGCTGGCCGCCGCCGCGCGCGATCCGCAATTGCTGGTCGGCATCAACGCAATTGAAGGATTGGCCGATTATCACGATCCCCAAGTCCTGCCGTATTTGCTGCACATCGCAAAAGACGGCGGCTTAGTAGGAACCGCGGCGCTGGATCGCGCAGTAACCTTCCACGATCCGCGCGTCCTGGAAACAGCCCGAGCTCTCTTGAGCAGCAAAGACGTATCCGACAAACTAGCCGCCATGCGCGCCATCGGCGAGATGGGCGACCACACGGACATCCCCAAGCTCCGCGAAATTCAGCAAGCGGAAACAGAAATGGTGTCCGCCGCCGGCCGCGGCTTCGGCCTTATCCCGGCCATCAGCCTCTCCCGCGCCGCCGAAACGACCATAGAAAAGATAGGAACCAGGTAGCCAAAGTGGGGCAGGTTCCCGACCTGCCCTCTTCTACTTTTTCCCCAAATCCTCCAGCCCCGCCATAATCCCGTCAAACATCCGCTCGGAAAATCCCAACGCAAACGCGAGTCCTAAAGAAATCGGACTAACAGACTCCCACTTCACCGCCTGAAACGCATCCCCAAGTACATTGAATCGGCTAAGAACCACAACCAACAAAACCCCGAACCATCCCGACAAGGCCCCCACAATCGGACTCAAGAACAAAGTCGTCCAGGAAGCCCCATAATCGGTAGGCACATCCGCCCGCTTCAACGCCCTAGCCAGCCGGCTCAAATACCCGCCCGTAGCCCCCGCAAGGAACAAAACCGGATTCCCCACCGCGCTAGCCAACAGCACAATCAACCCACCTCCCAACCCCGCCAGCCACACTGCCTTGGTCTGCCATCCAACCAACTGCGCAAAGGTCTTCATCGTCTGCTCGTTCAGATAAGTCAGTGAGTCCTTAAGCAGAGCCCGCAGAGCTTCGACATCCACAGGCTGCACCGCCAATGCATCCTTGATAAAGGCGGCACGCGCCTTATCGAGGTCCAAACCAATTGTCAGCAAACGCACACGGATAATCTCGACAGGAAGAAACTCGATCGACCCGCGCTGAAACTCATGAACGCGAGCCCAACCCGTAATTTCCTGCCCACGCGTCCAGAACAAAAAATCGAACCAGGAATTCCGCGCAATGGCCGTCTCCGCCGCTTTCAACAGCCCATCCAGATCCGCGTTCTGAAATCGAACCCGTTCAATCTCGATCCGGGCGCGCAGCAACTCCCGATTAGGCCGGGCAATGTTATGCCACCGCACCAGCCAGACACTAGCAAGAAACAAAAGGACGCAACCAAGAACCATAGCGCCCCAATCCTAACCGCCGACGATAAAGGACCAAGCGGGTGCCCCAAGCAACCCATTGACTTTCCGACAGATTAGGCAATCTCCAGCCAATGTGACTCTTATCGGCGTTCATCAGCGGCCATTTATCTTTCTTTAAAGCTCAGTTCCCGCAACTCCGAAGCAACGGACACCCTATAATCCAACGAGTGCCCCAAGCAACCCAGCCAATGTGATTCGAGCGTTTGTCTTATCAGCGTTCATCGGCGTTCATCAGCGGCCATTTGTCTCTTCTTCAAAACCCAGCTCCCGCGACTCCGAACCAACGGACACCCATTAATCCAACGAGTGCCCCAAGCAACCCAGCCAATGTGATTCGTGCGTTTGTCTTATCAGCGTTCATCGGCGTTCATCAGCGGCCATTTATCTCTTCTTCAAAGCCCGGTTCCCGCGACTCCGAACCGACGGACACCCTATAATCCAACTATCGATGCGAACCCTCCTCTTCTTACTGGCCACTCTAGCCTCCGCCCAGGAGCTAAACGACTGCCACTTCCACCTGACCAACTACGTCCAGGAAGGCACACCGATCCGCGACTTCTTAGATATCATGGGCGCCAGGGTCGGCCGAGTGGCTCTCTTCGGAATCCCTTTGCAGCAGCAATGGTCCAGCCGAGTCTCCGGCGACGCCGCCCCCACCTATTACCTCAACACCGACGCGCCGCTCTACTATTACTCCTTTACGGACGCCTTCATCGCCATGTCTTACAAATCTCTCACCAAGGAACAGCAGGCCCGCTTCGATCCGATGATCACCGGCTTCAACCCCAGCGACATGTACGCCGCCGACCACATCCGCCGCGTTCTTAAAACCTTCCCCGGAGTTTTCTCCGGCATCGGCGAGTTCACCATACACAAAGAATTCGTGTCCTCCAAAATCTCCGGCGAAGTCGCGAGCCTGCAAGATCCCGCTCTGGACCGCGTCCTGAATTTTGCCGGCGAAGTCGGCTTGGTCTCGCTCATTCACAACGACATCGATCAACCCTTCGCAAAAGACGGAGCCGAGCCGGTGTTCCTCACGCAAATGAAAGCCCTGCTCAAGCGCCACGCGGCCACCACGATTATCTGGGCGCATTGCGGACTGGGCCGAGTCATTCATCCCGTGCACGATCACCTGGGAATCCTCGACACCATGCTGCGCGACCCGGATTTCAACCACGTCTATTTCGACATCTCCTGGGATGAGGTCGCGAAATACCTGGTGGCGACGCCGGAGACGACAAAAGCTCTGGCCGCCCTCATCAATCGCTACCCGACGCGCTTCCTTTTTGGAACCGACGAAGTCGCGCCCAAGGATGCGAAGTCTTATCTCAAGGTTTTCGATCAGTACGCGCCCCTGTGGAATCTCCTCACTCCGGAAGCGAGCGCCAATGTGCGCATGAAGAATTACGAGCGGATTTTCGACACCGCGAGGCTCAAAACGCGATCCTGGGAAAAGCGCGAATTTATAGTCAATTAAGGTCTCGCCAAGGCCGCTATTTGACGATTTAAGGCGTTCTTAGGACTGTTAAAGACCACCCTGAACGAAGATCCCTGCCCCAAAACGCTCGAAACCTCGATCGACCCACCGTGCGCCTTGACGATCGTCTCCGCCAAAGAAAGCCCCAGCCCATACCCTCCCTGGCTGCGAGCCCGGTCGGCCTGATAAAACCGTTTGAAGATGTGCGGCAGATCTTCCGAGCTGATGCCCGTCCCGAAGTCCCTGATTTCAAGGTAATTATCAGATAATGTGACAAGAACCTCGCCGCCCTCGGCCGAGTATTTCAAGGCGTTGTCGAGCAGCACCAGAAACGCCCGGTGCAAAGCCGGTCGATTCCCTGAAATCATCACTTTATCGAGCGCCGGCTTTACACGAATCCCGCGAAACTCCGCCAGATTTCTCATTTCTGCCAGAACGTCCCGCAGAACCTCGCTTAAGTCCAGAGGGCTCAGGGGCATATCAGCTACGCCTGCATCGCTGCGAGCCAGAATCAGCAGATCTTCCACCAGTGCCGTCATCCGTTCCGCTTCGACTGCAACTTCCTGCAAAGAATCACGATAAGCTTCGGGAGACCGGGATCGGCGCAGAGCCAGTTCGGCTGTGGTACGAATTACCGCGAGCGGCGTCCGAAATTCGTGAGAAGCATCGGCGACGAACTGCGACAAAGTCTTCACCGCGCTCTCCAACCGAGCCAGCATCGAGTTAAGAACTTCCGTCAAATCAGCAAGTTCGTCGCCGGTTTCGGGAACGGGAAGTCGCCTGGAAAGGTTTTCGATGCTGATATTCAAAGCCGCGGCAGTCACGTCTTTTACCGGTTTGAGAGCCCTCCCGCTAAGCCACCATCCTCCAGCGCAGGCGATCACGATGACCAGAGGACTCAGGCTAAGTAATAGAAGACGAACGAGATCCAGAGTATGCTCGATGCTGGTAACAGAAGTTCCCAATTCTACATCGAAAGTTTCGCCATCCACTGCGAATCGCCGGTGCAGCGTCCGCAAATTAGCCGCGCCGGTCGCGAAGCGAAAGGTAAATCCCTTGCTTCCAACCACATCGATGTAGCTGTGCGGCGGCAGAGCCTGGCAAAACTCATTCAGCTCCCCAGGATCGGCGGCTTCCGCCTTAAAATACTGCTCAAAACGGCTCGCGCGCCCGGCCAAATCTTCGTCGATTTCTTCGAACAGCCGCTGGCGGAGAGACAACCAGATCAGCCCTCCAAAAAGCGCCAGCCCTGCGGTCAGAATCGCGGCGTACCAGATTGTCAGGCGAGAGCGGATGGACATCAGGAAGGCTCCCTCATCATGTACCCGAAGCCTCTAACAGTATGAATCAGCTTGGGTTCGCCTATCTTACCGCGCAGCAGGCGCATGAATACCTCGAGCGTGTTTTCGGTAATCTCGCTACCGAAGCCCCACACCGATTCGAGAATCGTATCGCGGCTGATGGCCCGGCCAGGATTGCGCATCAACAGCTCCAACAGTCTGTATTCCCTCGGAGTTAGCGCCAATTCATCCGGCCCGCGCGTCACCCGGTGGCTGGCGGGATCAAGGCGTACATCGCTGATTTCAAGGCAGATCGGCCGCGCAATCGCGCCGCGCCGACTGACCGCGCGGAGCCGGGCCAGCAAAATATCGATCGAAAACGGCTTGGTAAGATAATCGTCAGCCCCGGAGTCGAGGCCGGTGACAATATCGGTAGCGGAGTCGCGGGCGGTCAGCATCAGAATCGGAGTCTGATTGCGGCCCTCCCGAAGTTTGCGCGCAACCGCGGTTCCGGTCATCCCGGGGAGCATGACATCGAGCACGATGACGTCGAAGGTGGAGTAGAGCGCGATGTCGAACGCTTCCTTGCCATCGCGCGCGACCACTACCTGATGACCTTCTTCGGAGAGCGTCTTCTCAAGCAGTCCGGCCATGCGCCGATCGTCTTCGGCGACCAAAATCTGCATCGTTCCGATCTTAGCAAGGGAAGCTGAAGAGGGGCTGAAGAGATTTTTCAGCTTATCTTCAGGATTGCGTGGTGCACTGGTAGTCCATGCGGACAGGCCTTTTCATGCTGGCGGGCGTGATGTTCGCGCAGACGCCTACGATTACACTTGAGGACGCACTGGCGCGAGCGAAGCAGCATGGGGGGCAGATTCAAAGCGCGAATCTGGCGGCGATGCAGGCTCGGGAGGATCGCGTGCAGGCTCGCGCGAATACGCTGCCTTCGGTGAGCGCGCTGAACCAGTTCATCTACACGGAAGCAAACGGGACTCCGTCGGGCGTGTTTGTCGCGAACGACGGCGTGCATGTTTATAACGAGCAGGCGGTGGTGCATGAAGATCTGCTCAATCTGGTGCGGCACGGCGAGATTCGGAGGGCGTTGGCGGCGGAGGCCATTGCCAAGGCGAAAATCGAAGTTGCGGCGCGGGGGCTGAGCGCTACAGTGATCCAGAATTATTACGCGATTGTGGCCGCGCAGAGGAAGTCAGTGAATTCGCAGACCAGTCTTAAAGAGGCAGAGCGGTTTTTCGATCTATCGCAGAAGCAGGAAAAGGGCGGCGAGGTTGCGCATGCCGATGTGCTGAAGGCGCAGATCGATTTGCAGCAGAGGCAGAGGGACGTGAAAGAAGCGGAACTCGCCATCGAAAAGGCCAAGATTGCGCTGGGAATTTTGATTTTTCCGAATTTCAGTTCAGATTTTGCGGTGGTCGACGATCTGGCGGAGCCTGCGGAATTGCCCGCGGTGGATTCGGCGGCAGCGGCATTGAGCAGTCCGGATATTAAGGCGGCTACGGCGGGCATTCAAGAGGCGGGGTGGGAAGTCAGCGTGGCCCGCTATCAGTTTCTGCCTTCCTTCGGATTGGATTTTTTCTATGGGATCGATGCGAATCAATTTGCCGCGACGAGCGGGCCGACCGATGCTACGGGGCGCAGCACGCTGCCGAATTATCAGGTCAACAGCCGGCAGAATCTGGGATACAGCGCGCAGATCACTTTGACGGTTCCGGTGTGGAATTGGGGCGCGACGCGGAGCAAGGTGAAGCAGGCGGAGCTGAAACGGGATCAGGCGCAGCTTGATTTGTCGCTCGCGCAGAGGACGCTGCAAAGCAATTTGGCGACGGCGAATGCGGAGGCTCGGGCGGCTCTTTCACAGCTTGATTCGCTGCGGAGTTCGGTGGATCTGGCGGCGGAGAGTTTGCGGTTGACGGTGCTGCGGTATCAGGCGGGGGAGGCTACGGCTTTAGAGGTTGTCGATGCGCAGAACACGGTGATGGCGGCTCGGAATGCGAATGACGATGGACTGGCGAGGTATCGGGTGGCGCTGGCTAATTTGAAGATGCTTACGGGGAGTTTATGAAGAAGGATTTGCCGCCGATGAACACCGATGAACGCCGATGGAAGAGCGGGCTAGTGCGCTACGACATCAGTCTTAGCCAGGTAGGGGACAGACAGCCTTTTTCGCCGCGCAGGCTCCCTACGACGGCTGGTTGGCGGGGCGAAAAAGGTAGTCAGTCCCCGACTCTTCTTTGCAACCGGGGACAAACGGCGCTGCTTGTTCTCGTTTGTCTTTTTGCGGCGGGGTGTGGGAAGAAGGCGAATAAGGAGGCGGAGGGGGAGGCTCCTACGCCGGTTTTGGTGGAGGCGGCGGTGCGCGGGGCGGTGGATTATATGGTCACTGCCGACGCGATTCTTTATCCGATCAATCAGGCCAATGTGACTCCGAAGATCAGTGCGCCGGTGAAGCGGATGCTGGTGAATCGCGGGGACCATGTTAAGGCCGGGCAGGTGCTGGCCGAGCTGGAGAGCGGAGATCTGGCGGCGGCGGCTAGCGAGAGTAACAGCCAGTATCAGCAGGCGCAGGCTTCTTACCAGAACATTTCGGGCGCGACGGTTCCGGAGGACAAGAGCAAGGCGCAGGCGGATGTTCAGGTTTCGCAGCAGGTGCTGGATGCGGCCCAGAAGTTGTATGACAACCGGGTCGCTCTGCAAAAAGAAGGAGCATTGGCGCAGAAGCTGGTGGACGATGCGAAGGTCGCTCTGGCGCAGGCTCGCGGGCAGTTGGAGACTGCGCAGAGGCATTTGCAAGCCCTGAATCAGGTTAGCCAGAGGGAGACCATTCGTGGTGCGCAGGCCGCGGCGAGCGCGGCGAAAGCCCATTACGATGCGGCGGAGGTGCAGCTTTCTTACGCGCAGATCCGGAGTCCGATTAGCGGAGTGGTGGCGGACCGGTCCGTTTATGCGGGCGAGATGCCGGCCAGCGGGTCGCCAATTATTTCCATCGTGGACATTTCGCAGGTGGTGGCGAGGGCGAATGTTCCGGTGAAGGAAGCGTCCATGATCCGCGTGGGAAGGCCGGCTCGCATTACGGGTCCGGATGGGGATCTGGCGGGTAAGGTGACGGTGGTGAGTCCGGCGGTGGATCCGAGCACGACCACTGTAGAGGTTTGGGTTCAAGTAGCGAATCCGGGCGAGAAGCTGAAGCCGGGGGCCAGCGTGCGGGTGGCGATTATCGCGGATACGATTCAGAACACGATCGTGATTCCGGCGTCGGCTCTGCTGAATGCGGACGACGGCGGGCAAAAAGTGATGGTGGTGACGAAAGACAACGTCGCGCATGAGAGGCGGGTTTCGGTCGGCATCCGGCAGGGGGCCCGGGTGCAGATCGTCAGCGGGTTGCAGGACGGGGAGCAGGTGGTTACTTCGGGCGGGCTGGGGTTGGACGATAAGGCCAAGGTTTCGATTCAGCAGGCGAAGGCGGAGGATGAGGACGAGGACGAAGATAAGGGCGGGGATGAGAAGAAGCCGGATGATGCCAAGGGCGCGGATAAGGGTAAGAAGCCGTGATCGACGAACATCCGCAGGCGGAAACGCCTGCGCCACCTAAAAGCGCAGAGTACCAGGTGACTGGCGGCTCCGAGCATTGGACGGCTCGGTTTTCGGGGCCGATTATTTTTGTCATTCTTACGCTGATCGGGGCGGGAGCTTATCTGATGTTCTCGATTCCGGTGTCGGTGTTTCCGTCAACGGATTTTCCACGCATCCTGGTAGGCATCGATAACGGAGTGGCGCCGATCAACCAGATGGAAGTTACGGTTACGCGGCCGGTGGAAGAGGCGATGAACAGCGTGCCGGGCCTGGAACAGGTGAAGTCCGTGACCAGCCGCGGGTCGGCGGAGATCAATTTATTTTTCAACTGGAACGTCAATATGTTCCAGACGCTGCAATACGTGAATGCGGCGCTGGCGCGGGTTCAGCCGACGCTGCCCGCGACTGCGAAACTGGTGGCGAACCGGCTGACGTTCGCGGCGTTTCCAATTCTGGGCTACAGCCTGACGTCGGACACGATGTCGCAGAGCGAGTTGTGGGAAGTCGCGAACTATACGATCAAGCCGCGGCTGAATCGCGTGAACGGCGTCTCCATGGTGGTGCTGCAAGGCGGCAGCGTGCCGGAGTTTGAGATTCAGCCCGATCCGGCGAAGCTGCTACAGGCGCAGGTGACGGTGCCGGGAATTCTGGACGCGGTCACGAAGTTCAACATGATCGATTCGCCGGGGCTGATCGAGAATAATCACGAACTGTCCTTGACGCTGGTCACGGGGCAGGCCAAGGACCCTGCGGAAATCTCAAACATCGTGGTGCGGACCACGCCCGCGGGCATTCCGATCAGAATTGGCGACGTGGCGAAAGTGCATCCTTCGGTGATGCCGGTTTATACCATCGTGACGGCGAACGGCAAGCCGGCGGTGCTGTTGAGTATTTTCCGCCAGCCGGAGAGTAACACCGTCGCGGTAGCGGATCTGGCCGGCAAGGAACTGGCGCAGATCCGGCAGACGATTCCGGAGGGCGTGAAGATCGAGACGTTTTACGATCAGTCGATCCTGGTGCGCGATTCGATCGACAGCGTGCGCGATGCAATTTTGATCGGGCTGGTGCTGGCGGCAGTGATCCTGGTGCTGTTTTTACGGGACTGGGGGAGTTCGCTGGTGGCGGCTCTGGTAATTCCGGCGACCATCGCGATCACGCTGATCGTGATGCGGATGCTGGGCGAGAGTTTTAATCTGATGACGCTGGGCGGACTGGCCGCGGCGGTGGGATTGATCATCGACGACGCGATTGTGGTGGTCGAGAACATCGTGCTGCATCGCGATTCGGGACAGTCGAGGGGCGATGCGATTCGAAGCGCGCTGAAAGAGATTCGCGTGCCGCTGGTGGGGTCGACCATTGCGCCGATTGTGGTATTTCTTCCTCTGATTTCGATCACCGGAGTGACGGGGACGTTTTTCCGCGCGCTGGCGATCACGGTGGGAACGGCGCTGCTGACATCGCTGGCGCTGGCGCTGACGTGGACGCCGACTCTGAGTTATTTTCTGCTGCGGCGCAAGCCGGCGGAGGGGACTCATCACGAAGGAGAGCCGGCTTCGGGCTTCATGGGACGCGTGCAACGCGCGTACGATCGCTCCCTGCGGTTCGTGCTGGCGTATCCGCTGGCGCTGGCGGCTGGAAGTGTCGCGTTGATTGTCGCGTCCTTTTTCTGCTACCAGGCGCTGGGCAGCGACTTGTTGCCGGCCATGGACGAGGGCGGATTTATTCTCGATTACCTGATGCCCGCGGGGTCGTCTTTGGACGATACGAATGCGGTTCTGCTGGGCGTGGAAAAGATTCTAAAGGCTACGCCGGAGGTGGAGAGTACGTCGCGGCGCACGGGATTGCAGCTTGGGCTCGCCGCGGTTACGGAGGCCAATCGGGGGGATTTTACGGTGAAGCTGAAGCGGAAGCGCTCCAGAAGTATTGAAGACGTGATGTCCAGTGTGCGGGAAGAAGTCAATAAGAAATTTCCTCAGCTCGATCCGGAATTCATACAACAATTGCAGGACAACATCGGCGATTTGACCAGCTCGCCGGAGCCGATCGAGATTAAACTGTTTTCGCCGGATCTGGAGCTGCTGAAGAAGTGGGCGCCGAAGGTGGGGGATCGGATCAAGAAGATCAAGGGCGTCGCTGATGTGAAGAACGGGATTGAGAATACGGTGAGCGGGTCGGCGATTATCATGAAGGTCGATCCGGTGGTGGCGGCGCGGTCGGGATTTTCGCCGCAGGAGATCGAGCTGGACGCGAGCGCGATTCTGCAAGGGGAACCGGCGACTACGCCGGTGGTGGTGAACGACCGTTCGTATATGATTCGGGTGCGGTTTCCGCAGGACACGCGGGCTTCGCTCGAACAGATCCGGAACACGATGATTACCAGCAGCTCGACTGGGAAGACGGCGACGCTGGGGTCTCTGGCGGATTTTCAGAATGAGATCGGACAGACAGAGATTCAGCGCGAGGATCTGCAAAGGGACGTCGCGGTGACCGGGCGTTTCGATGGAGTGAGCCTCGGAAAAGGGATGGAGATGGTGCAGCAGGCGGTGACAGAGATGCAGTTGCCACCGGAAATTCGCGTGGTTTACGGAGGGACTTACGCGGAGCAGCAGAAGTCGTTCAAAGATCTGCTGGTCGTGCTGGGTCTCGCAGTGATCTTGGTATTCACGGTTTTGTTGTTCGAATTCCGGACGTTCGCGGCGCCGACTTCGATATTGGCTTCGGCGCTGCTATCGACGTCGGGCGTGTTTCTCGCGTTGTTGATTACGGGGACCACGTTCAACATTTCGTCGTTCATGGGATTGATTATGGTGATCGGAATCGTGGCCAAGAATGGGATTTTGCTGCTCGATGCGGACCAGCGATATCGCGCGGAGGGGCTTTCGGCGCGGGATGCGATGATTCAGGCGGGCGAGCGGAGGCTGCGGCCGATTCTGATGACCGCGCTGGCGACGATTGCCGGAATGATTCCTTTATCGCTGGCCATCGGCAGCGGGTCACAGATGCTGCAACCGCTGGCGATCGCGGTGATCGGAGGGATTCTGGCGTCGATGGTGTTGTCGCTGATCGTGACGCCGGCGGTTCATTTTTATTTGAGCCGCGACGATGATAGGATTACGGCGTGACAAGACGACAATTCGTAGGAGCTGCTGCTTCGCTTCCCGCTGTTCTGCGGGCGGCCTTTGATAAACCTCTGGGGGTGCAGGTTTATACCGTGCGGTCGCTGATGCCGGCGAAGGGCGCGGAGACGCTGCGGGCGATTGCGGCGATCGGATATAAAGAGGTCGAAATCGCATTGCCGGATGCGAAACAATTCTCGGCGGTGCTGAAGGAGACGGGACTGAAGGCAACGGGGTCGCATCTTGACGGCCATCCCGCGGCGCTGGCGCATCCCGCGCTGGCTGAGTCTATTGTGCAGGCGAAAGACCTGGGGATCGGAGCCATAGGATTGGCGTATGTGCCTCCGCAGGAGCGCCAGGATCCGGCGTCGTTCTGGCCGAAATTTACGGAGCAGTTGAACGAAGCGGGGGCGCAGTGCAAAAAGGCGGGGCTTACCTTCTATTATCATCATCACAATTTTGAGTTCGATCCCAAATTTCGGGCGATTGATGTGCTGCACGAGAAGCTGAGCAAGGATGTGAAGCTGGAGATCGATTGCTTTTGGGCGAGCGATGCGGGAATGGATCCGGCGGAGATGATTCAAAAATGGAGCGGCCGCATATTCGCGCTGCACCTGAAGGATAAGGCGAAGAATACGCCGGTTTCTTACGAGACGAGCAAGGTGAAGCACGAAGAATTTCTGGAGGTCGGCGCGGGGTCGATCGATTGGCCGAAGGTGCTGAAGAATGCGGAGAAGGCGGGCGTGCAGCACTATTATGTGGAGCAGGACTACACGCCAGGGGATCCGATCGAGAGCCTTCGAAAGAGCTACGCTTACTTGCGTAAAGTGTCGTAGAGAGGCTCGGCGGGTTTTGCGCTGGAAGGCTCGTCTGCTACCGTGACCGCAAGGATGCGGATTTTATCGTTGTTCGGAAGTGTGAGGGTTTTCGCACCCGCGGCGTCCATCGAATAGGCGAAAAGATACGCGTAGCTATAGAGCGCGTTGGTTCCGTCGGCGTTGTGGTGATGGGACGCGTACCAGGCGAGGTCGGCGCGCTTGATGAAGCCGGGGGTGATGCCGGTGAGCTCGCCGAAGGGTTCTTCGCGGATGCGCGGGGGCTGATTCGCCAGGCCTTGAATCGCTGACATCACGGTGGTTTTCGGTTTCCATGTCCGGTTGTCCCATTGGCCGATGTAGCCTCCCCAGTCCTGAATATTAAGGGTTTCCGAACGGTCGCCCAGCTTGAACGTCGCGGATTGGTCGCCGTCGGCGGAGGCGGCCAGGATGTAGACGCGATTAAATTTTCCTGGAAGCGGGATGGACTGGCCTTTCGCGACGACGGCGTTCGGGCCGGCCGCTAATTGGAACTTAATGCCGTCGTAATCGATGCTCGCGGGGAGCATTTCGGCGGGTAGGTTGAAGGCGTTCGGCGACTTTGTGCCGTCGGTCGTGGCGGTAGCGAAGTCGTATTTTAGCGCTACTGATTGCGATTTTGGAGCGGCGAGTTCTGTAGGGGACGCGGCCAGCTTAATCGCGAAGGTGCGGGGTTGGAAGGGAGTGAAGTTCGTCGTGAGTGCACCGCCGGCAACGGTGGCGGCACCAAGCGGTTCTTCCTGGCCATTGACTTCGCGAGCGGACGCGATCGGGCCGGCGAACGAAAATTTCACGTTTTGCGCGTTGTTGCCATCCATTTCTACGGCGCGGAGGATCAGTTCGTCGGAGCTTTCGGCTTTCTTAAGGGCCAGGACACGGATGCGCGGATTATTGACGTTCAGGAGCGAGAAAGTTTTGCCCAGTGGGCCGGTGTGTTTGCTCGCTTCGAAGGCGATTAGCGGTTGGTTGAGGCGCTCCGCTTGCCAGTCGGCTGGTTCCTTGCCGGGGTGGCCGGCGATGCCGTAGATGAATTCGTGATGGCCCCAATCGTTGCTCGCCTGATAGGTGTACTGCATGCGGACGCCGGGTGAATAAATCAGAGTGAGGCGGAGGGTCTGGTCGTCGGGCTTGTCGGAGCCGTTCTTGCAATCGGTGAGAATGGTGGTACCGAACTGACCCGATTTATCGGTGAGGTCGATCCACTGATGGGAGGCGACTTCGAATTTTCTCTCCTCGTTGTTGCCGCGTTTGATGGTCCCGATGTCCCAGTTGTAGGTGGCTTCGGGGTTGGAAGCGGTCAGAGGAAACGTAGCTTTCAGGGCGGTTTCGCCGATTTTCCAGTCGATGGAGTTGAGAATCTCGACGCGGTTGCCGGCGTCGCCTGCGGAGAGGCGGATGGTCTGGATGAATTTGGAGCCTTCAGTTTCGCGGGCGATTACCAAGGAGATTCGCGCCGCGCCGTCCTCGACGAGGTGCATCGCGGGCGTCCCGGAGACGAATCCGCGAGGCGGTTTCTTCTGATCTTCCCAATCCATGTTCCATGCGGGCCATTGAACCGGCTTTTCGTATTGGAGGGCCAGGCGTATCGGCGCGGAGAGCAGTTCCTTTTTGAGCGAGTTGTCAAAGATACTGGTGATGTCGCCGGCCTGGTTGGAGGAGACACTGTATCGCGAATTCAGCAGCGTCGTCCCCATCGCCGCCACGTGAACAGTGAGTGACTCGCTGTGCATCGCGGATTCCGCAGGCTGCACGTCGTACACCGCATAACCCGCCGATGGAGCTGTCGCCACGAAGATCACCTTGCCGTTCGATATCTGCGACGCGACATCCTTGCCATCAGGGCCGGTCACGCGAATTGCCTTCGGCATTCCGCCCGGGAACGACACTTCGGCTTCCACGATATCTTCGCGTGCGATCGACAAAGGGTTGTAGACGATTACGGGCACTCCCTTGGTCTGCGTGTTGAGCGCGGAGGATACGGCTTCGGTCGCGTCGGACAATATATTCGCGAATTGGTTCATCGCGATCACGTCGTCGTTCCACGAATATTCGTAGGCTTTCGGAGTTGCCGTGCCGGCCATGATGTCGTGGAAATGGCCTCCCATGACCAGCGTCCAGGCGTTGTTGAGACGCTGCTGCGGATAAGGACGCGCGCCGAGCCACGCCGCGGCGACGGACGCTTTTTCAGCAGCGTCGGCTAGCAATTCGTTTTTGCGATTCCACCGTTTATGGATGGTCTGCGACGTTAACGATCCAGCGGAATGATTGATCAGTTCGAGGTCGCCTTTATAGGTCGGCAAGCGATCGAGTGAGCAGCACGCGATCATGTCTTTGAAGAGTTGATCCGCGTTCGACCATTCGACCTTTAAAGATCCATCGCCATATTGCATGGGAGGGCCGGATGGAGCAGGCGGAGGAGGCGGCGCGCCTCCGCGTCCGCCGAATCTCGGCTGCGGCGGAGCATCGATACTTTTCGTGATGATGTCTTCCATCACCCGCACCGAATCGGGCTGCGGTGAGCCGCCTACATCGCCAGTTCCTACGTAGTGATAGTCGGCGAAAACTCCTGTTGCGTCTCCGTCGATCTGGACGCGCTTGGGCCAATCCTCAGGAGGGCCTCCACGTCCACCACGCCCGCCGATAATCGGGTTCACCGGTGGAGGAGTCTTGGTCAAATCATAGGTCACGTTCGAGCCGTAGCTCAGAGGATTCAGCGCGGCGATTACGGATTTGCCGTCGGGTCCGATCCACAAGCCGACGTTGAAGGGGATTCCTTCGGGCGTTTTCTCCGGCGAATCGGGACCGCCGACGTGCGGCGCGGGCTGCCAGTTCGCGGAGAGCTTTTGCGTCGAAAAGCCCTTGATTCCGGCGTGGGCCAGGATGCTGGGCAGGGACGCGGGGAAACCGAAGCAATCCGGCAGCATGTACTCGGCGCTTGATTTGCCGAACTCGTGCTGGAACCATTTGTTGCCGTATAAAATTTCGCGCAGGATCGCTTCGGCGCTGGGCGCGTTCACGTCGCCCTCCTCCATCGACGATCCGGCGGGATACCAGCGGCCGCTATCGACGTAGCGCTTCACTTTGGCGTAGTCTTGCGGATAATACTCCTTCATCATGCGATAGCGATTGGCGCCCGTGAAATTGAAAATGTAGTGCGGATATTTCTCGAACAGGGCAAAGTTATCGAGCATGGTGCGCGGCAGATACTGGCCGATGGTGGTGGTGTAATCCCAATTCCATTCGGTGTCCAGATGGGCGTAGCCGACAACGTAGAGCGTCGGAGTTTTTTTCAGATCGGGAACATCAGCGCCTTCGAGGATCAGAGCGAAAAGGAGTGGGAGGAACAGGCGTCTCATGCGACCATTTTAGAATCAATTGATGGATCACCACACCGTTGCAGCGGTCAGTATCGCCGGCAGTTGTCTCGATGTGCTGGGAAGCCTTTATCTCGCTTACGATTTGTTGGGCGGCCAGCACGGTCCTTTGCGGCTGCTAACGCGGATGGTGACGTATTCGATTGTGTTCGGGCTCGGGTATGGACTTGGTCTCGGCCTGATCTTCGGAGTAGCGACAGGCTTGGCGACGGGAGTTACCGTTGCAATCGAGCTGGCACGGACCGCGCGGACGCAGGACCATTATTCGCTGTTCTGGGAAGGCGTGTTCAGCGCGATTCGTGGATTGGCCTTCGCCGCGGGACTCTATGCGGTGGTGGGTCTGCGATTCAGCGCCGCATTCGGGATTCTGATCACGGTGGGGCAGATTTTCGCTTATTCGAGGGGCATTCGCCCGGGATTCGACGCTGGAACGTCGCGCCGCCCGAAGTTGACGCGCCGGCAATCCATGGCGGCTGTGGTGCGAACTGTTGGCTACATCACTACCGCTTTAGTCTGCAGCGCGTTCGTGCAGCATTTGGATCATCCCTGGATTTTCGCGCTGCGGGTTGGGGTGGTCACGGGACTCGTTACTGCTTTCGGAAACGCGCTGGGTCCGTTTATTGAGTACTTCTCTGAGAATCTTCCGGAGCGGAGCATGGGAGCATTCGGGATCGGACTCATTTTCATTGGGTTCTCATTGCAGTCCTTTCAATATTGGCTGGTGGTTCTGGATGTCCCCTTGAGATAACACGCGGGACGGCGACACGAGTTTCAAGGACAGCGTGCGAAAATACAGGCTTGGCCTCTCCCGCGCCGCTTCCAGCGTCCAGTAAGCGATTGTTACCGTGGCTGGTCGCGGTCGCGTTCTTCATGGAGTCGCTGGACACGACCATTTTGAATACGGCGGTGCCCGCGATTGCGGCGGCTCTCAAGGTTGCTCCGCTGAGCATGAAATCGGTGCTGGCGAGCTATACCTTGAGCCTCGCGGTGTTCATTCCGATCAGCGGGTGGATGGCGGACCGGTTCGGGACGCGGCGCGTGTTCGCTTCGGCGATCGGGTTGTTCACGTTGGGGTCGTTGCTCTGCGGGATATCCAGCAACATTCATGTTCTAGTCGCGTGCCGCATTCTGCAAGGGTGCGGCGGAGCCATGATGGTGCCGGTCGGGCGGCTCACTCTGGTGCGGACGTTTGCGAAATCCGAACTGGTTCGCGCGATGAGCTTCGTGGCGATTCCCGGCCTGGTTGGTCCGATGCTGGGACCGATTGCCGGCGGACTGATTGTCGGCTATTTTCACTGGCGGGTGATCTTCTTCGTGAACGTCCCCATCGGCCTGGCCGGGTTGTATATGGTTTATCTCCACTTGCCGGATTATCGCGAGGAGCACACGCATCCCCTTGATGTGACGGGACTGCTGTTGTTCGGGTCCGGCATCGGACTGCTGTCGTATGTGCTGGAGGTTTTTGGCGAACACACCCTGAGCGCAGGCGAGATTTTGGGGATGCTCGCCTTGGCCGCGCTGCTGCTGGCCGGCTATGGGTTTCGCGCGACGAAGACGGAGTTTCCGCTGCTGCGTCTCAGCTTGTTTCGGATTCGCACGTTCCGGGCGTCGGTGAGCGGGAGCTTTTTTACACGGCTGGGAATCGGGGGCATTCCGTTTCTGTTTCCGTTGTTGTATCAGGTGGGGCTGGGCTTCTCGCCGATTCAATCCGGAATGATGCTGATGCCGCAGGCAATCGCGGCGATGAGCTTGAAGATGGCGATGCCGAAGATTCTGGCGCGGGTCGGATATCGGGGCGTGTTGATTTCGAATACCGTCATGATCGGTCTGCTCATCATGTTGTTTGCGACCATCGGTCCGAGCACTCCGGTGTGGCTGATCGTGATCGAGGCGTTTTGCTACGGATTTCTCACCTCGCTGCAATATACCAGCATGAACACGCTGGTTTACGCCGATGTGACGGAAGAAGAAACCAGCAGTGCGAGCACGATTGCCAGCACGATGCAGCAGATGTCGATCAGCTTCGGGGTCGCTTCGGCTTCGCTGGCCACGGCGTTTTTCATTCCCGATCGGTTTCATTCGAGCTCGCCCGAAATGATTCACGGGATTCACTTGGCCTTTCTGGTGCTGGGAGGGCTGACGGTGCTGTCGACGCTTATTTTCGCGGAGTTGAGAAGCGGCGACGGCGACAGCGTCAGTCAGCATAAGCGGCTGGAGCATGCGGAGTGAATCCGCAACAATTTTTCCCAGAGCGGGGCCAGCAGGTCGAGTCGCAACGCGTTTGCCCCGTCGGAGAGAGCGCGTTCGGGGGCTTCGTGTACTTCCATGAACACGGCGTCGGCTCCGGCGGCGACTGCGGCGCTCGCGAGGGGTTCGATGAATTGAGGCTGGCCCCCGGAGGCGCTGCCGGCGGCGCCCGGAAGCTGCACGCTGTGCGTGGCATCGAAGACGACTGGCCAACCAAAGCTGCGCATGATCGGGATGGCTCGCATATCGACGACCAGGTTGTTGTAGCCGAAGGTTGCGCCGCGCTCCGTCAGCAAGATGCGGTTGTTGCCGGTCGAGGCGACCTTTTCGGCGGCATGGCGAATGTCGTGAGGAGAAACGAACTGGCCCTTTTTTATGTTGACGATCTTTCCGGTGCGGCCGGCTTCGACCAGAAGGTCGGTTTGACGGCACAGAAACGCGGGGATTTGCAGGATATCGACAGATTCCGCGGCTAAAGCGGCTTGGGATGGTTCGTGAATATCGGTTAGCACGGGGAATCCAGCGTCGTGGATGGTTTTGAGGATGCGGAGTCCTTCCTTCAGGCCGGGGCCGCGGTAAGCGGTCACGCTCGACCGGTTCGCCTTGTCGAAAGAGGCTTTAAAAATGAACGCGCCAACGGCTTTCTTGATTTCGCGGGCGAGGTAATGGACGTGCTCTTCGCTTTCGATTACGCAAGGGCCGGCGATCAGGGCTAGGCCGTTGAGGCCTAAAGATGTCAGCACGTTCGCTCCGTGACTGACCGGAGGCGAAAAATTGATCTCGCGTTAAAATAACGCGTCACCAACGCCCGGGGTTCTGGAACAACTACTTTTATTGGCATACCTGACCAAGTATTTGCGCTGGCGCGGGCAGACTGAAGCCGGTTCGGCGCTATGCCTTTGAGGACATTGTGGTTAACTTCAGAATGGCACGGTGACTGGGATTGGCAGGCAAAACTGCCTGCCCCACCTTGCTTGCTACGCCGTGATGTGGGTGGCACCGACGTTGACGATTTCCTTTTTCATTTTGCGTTTCTGCTGCTCGAGGGCGGCGGCTATAAATGAGCTGAATAAAGGATGCGGTTCGAGAGGCTTCGACTTGAACTCGGGATGGAACTGGCAACCCAGGTACCAGGGGTGGTCGCCTAGCTCGCAGATCTCGACGTACACGCCGTCCGGGGTTTCGCCGGTGAGCTTCAGCCCGTGTTGGGTCAACACCGGTTCGAATTCGCGATTGAACTCGTAACGGTGGCGATGGCGTTCGCTGATCAGGCCCGTCCCGTAGGCGGCGCGTGCGACGCTACCTTCCTGGAGCACACAAGGATAGGCACCGAGGCGCATGGTGCCGCCCAGCTCATCGACGCCTTTCAATTCGCGCAATTTATAGATGACGCGATTATTGGTGGCGGGATCGAATTCGGTGGAGTTGGCGCGTTCCAAGCCGCAGACGTTGCGCGCGAACTCGATGACCATGGTTTGCATGCCCAGGCAGATTCCGAAATAAGGCACTTTGCATTCGCGGGCGTAGCGGATTGCACATAGCATTCCTTCCACCCCGCGCTTGCCGAATCCACCTGGAACGAGGATGCCGTCGAAGCGTTCCAGAGTCGCGATGGCGTCGGGCCAGGCGAGCCTTTCCGATTCGATCCAGGTGATGTTGACCTTGGTTTCGTGCGCCAGGCCTCCATGCAGCAGCGCTTCTTTGAGACTTTTATAGGAGTCTTCGTACTCGACGTATTTTCCGACCAGGCCGATCGATACTTGATGTTTCGGATGCTTGAGGCGGCCGACCATTTGCGTCCAACGGGACATGTCGCGCGGGCCTACGACGTGGTCGAGATCGAGAAGGCGCAGGGCCATGTCGTCTACGCCCTGTTCGGCGAAAACGATGGGGCATTCGTACACGCTCGCAACGTCGACCGCGGTGCCGACGGCTTCTACATCGACATCGCAGAACAGCGCGATCTTTTCCTTCATATCGTCCGGCAGTTCGCGCTCGCTGCGGCATAGAAGAATATCGGGCTGAATACCGATCGCGCGGAGCTCCTTGACGCTGTGCTGCGTCGGTTTGGTTTTTAGCTCCTGCGCGGCGGCGATCCAGGGGACCAGGGTCACATGGACGAAGAGAGTATTTTCGCGTCCCAGTTCATGGCGCAACTGGCGAATGGCTTCGAGGAACGGGAGGGATTCGATATCGCCGACGGTGCCGCCGATCTCGACGATCACTACATCGATCGCGGAGCCGTCGGCGGCGGTGGAAACGCGTTTCACCGCGCTCTTGATTTCGTTGGTCACGTGCGGAATCACCTGCACGGTTTTGCCCAGGTAATCGCCGCGGCGCTCGCGGGAAATGATTTGCTCGTAGATGCGGCCGCTGGTCAGATTGTTGGCCTGGGTGAGGGGCGCGTGGGTGAAACGCTCGTAATGACCGAGATCGAGATCAGTCTCCGCGCCGTCGTCGGTGACGAATACTTCACCGTGTTGGAACGGACTCATCGTGCCGGGATCGACGTTCAGGTACGGGTCGAATTTTTGGAGCGTGACTTTGAGGCCGCGGCTTTCGAGCAGGCAGCCGATGCTGGCCGCGGCGATCCCTTTTCCGAGCGACGAGACCACGCCACCGGTGACAAAAATGTATTTGGCCATATTAGTCAGTCACCATGAGTTTCTCATTTAACCTGCGCCGTCGGCGCACCAAACAGCTCTGAAACCCTTTCCCAATCCTCCGGCGTATCGACGCCGAGCGATTCGTATTCCGTTTCCACCACGCGAATTTTGAAGCCGTTTTCGAGCGCCCGCAACTGCTCCAGCCGTTCGGCTTGTTCGAGCGGACCTACCGGGAGATCGGAGTAACCAAGCAAAAAATCCCGCCGGTAAACGTACAGGCCGACATGCTTGAAACATACCGGAGCCGAGCCGTCGCTGCGCACGTGCGGAATCGGCGCGCGCGAA
>Ga0210388_10000072_pt1 | contig 138161 bp, 103 predicted proteins | sample IncBWC19OmetaG_FD_155485 | JGI IMG/M metagenome (GOLD analysis project Ga0210388, IMG submission 155485) | Forest soil microbial communities from Barre Woods Harvard Forest LTER site, Petersham, Massachusetts, United States - Inc-BW-C-19-O ...
ACAGTCGTTGATTGTGATTTGTGATCGTCGGCTCGACCGTAAATCGTCACTTCTCCATGACTCCACGCCCTCAAACCATCTTTGGTGCCCATCCATATACTTTCATCTCTACCCGCCACCACCGAGCCCCACCCGGGGACGGTTCCCAAGCCTTCGTGGTGGGCGTACGTCGAGACCGCGTAGTTGCGAAAACGGTCGAGCCCGTCCAAGGTGGCGACCCAAACATCGCCTTCGCGATCTTCGAAGAGCGAGGTAACGAGATCGCCGGAGAGGCCATCAGCCTTCGAAAATACGTCGGCGCGTCCCTGATGGAGATGCACAACACCGGCTCCCGAGGTTCCAATCCAGACACCGCCATCGCGGTCCCGGAGAAGTACTACGCCATCGACGTTGCGGGCAGGATCGGGGTACAGATGCTGCGTTTCCAGTTTCCCGCGCCCGAATCGAGCGAGCTTTCCCGGCAAAGGAATCAAAAGGGTTCCATCGCCGGCCTCACCCAGGTTCTGTACTGAGGACGCTCCAAATGGCATTTGATAAAACGTGGGAGGGCCGGGCGTCCATCGCCAAACTCCGTCACGCCCCACCACCCAGAGCACGTCGTGGCTGTCTTCATAAAGGCCATTTACTCCGTTATCGAGGGCGCCGTCCGATCCATAACAGTCAACCTTTGTTCCATTAATCGCGCATAGCTTTCCTGACGACGCCACCGAGTAGGTGCCCCCGACCCAAACTGTTCCCTTGCGATCCTCTAGAATCGAACCGATACTCAAGCCGGCAAGGTCCGGGTACCGGGTGAGTTTGCCATATCTCCAGCTCACCAAGCCTCCCCTTGTGCCGATCCAGAAAGTGCCGTCGCGGCCGACATGGAGGCATACGATAAAATTGCTGGGAAGTTGTTCGCCGGTCAACGGAGGTTGCCAAGGGTCGAAGCGGACACCGTCGAACCGAAACAACCCGAAGCCAGTGCCCAGCCATATGTAGCCGTCCTGCGTCTGCGCAATTGATCTGATGAAGCCTCGCGTGAATCCCTCGCGAACCAGCCACCCCGTGTGAGCGTATTGACTCACGTCGAGTGAAGCGTCTAATGCAAGTCCGGAAGGACACAAGAGCAGCAGGTTTAACGCGCCGACGACAAGAGCTGCGATTTTGACCGGTGTTTTTTCGTGCGCTGGCATCAGTGGGAACACATCGTTAATATACGATTACATAAACCGTCTCGCCAAATATGTTCAGTCTTCCCGGTTTGAGAACGACTCTAACCTCTGCCTCTGTGATGTACTCGAAGCTCTAATTCATGCCGCGGGCGAAGTCATGCCACTGCCCTACTTTGCCGCTCTCCGACTCCGACTGAATCTTGCGTGAAGCGCCGCACCTAGGCCGTTTTCTGAGATTGCGTAGACCGTTTTGAGCCGCCTCTTTTGTCACCCAGGAGTCCCGGGGGAAGGAAGAGCCCGGTCTAGGCAGGTGGCCACGCGGCCGTTCACGTCCCTTCTGGCCGCTATTTCTCCAATATTCTCCATTACATCGCTGCTAAGCATCCCTCCCGTCGCCCTGGCCTGAACTAAAATGGGCCGGATGTCAAGTTGCTCTTCTAATCGTCGAGAGTTGCGGGCCTTGGGTTCGTTTCGTATTGTCGCGCACCCGCAGGAGGCGTGGGTTCGTTTCGTAATTCTTTGGCGAGTGCGCTCCAAAACTCGGTCTACGAAATCTCCGAACACCACATTCGGCACCTGGGCTTCCGAGAAATCTTCAAATGGTAGGAGTTCATCGTCGATCTCCTGTAGGCCCGAAGCGCTCGGTTCTGATGTTTTGCGCGCTATGGCCGTTCATGCTCAGAAACCCGGCAGCGCTCTCAACAAATGGTGTGGGACCGCAAATGTAGCACGTCGGAGAAAGAGTTGAGGGCCAGGTCGCGTTCGCGATGAGATCGGCGTTGATTCGTCCGGGCGGCAGCGGCCAATGTTGGGGAACAGCTCGAGTATAGGCGTAGGTGATGCGCACAATGCCGCGATCCGCCAAGGTGCACAGTTCCTGGCAATAAAAAACCGCCGCGGGCTCCCGGACCGAATACAACAGACGAAATGGCGAGCTGCTGCCGAAAGGCGCCCGCGAACGAATCATTGCTATGAGAGGGACAATGCCGGAACCGCCGGCGATGAGCTGAATCGGTTCTGTCTGCTCCGGGCGCCACAGAAACCAACCGCCGATTGGGCCACGCAATTCAAGTTGATCATCGACCTTGAGTTGTTGCGTCAGGTACGGCGAAACCTCTCCGTCCGGAAGACGTTCCACGGTGATATCTAACCGCTTTTCAGAGTTCGGCGCGGATGCAATCGAATAGGATCTCGCGGCCGAGTATCCATCCGGAGCCGTCAGACGTACATCAACATGTTGACCCGCAACGTGGCCGGGCCAATCCGGGACTTCGAGCGTGAGCGTCCGCGCTGATGTCGTTTCGTCATGAAGAGCGACGACGGTTCCGACGTGCCACGTCACTCGCCCGAATATCGCTGTTCTCGCCATGGATCTCCGTAAATGTGGTAGCCGTTAGCTTCCCAAAACCCGGGCTTATCCTGGGGCATCAATGTCATACCTCGCACCCACTTGGCGCTCTTCCAGAGATAAAGATGCGGAACCAGCAAGCGCGTGGGACCGCCGTGCTCAGGTGCAAGTTCTTGGCCCTCAAATCGAAACGCCAACCACGCCTGATGGTTCCTGAGATCCTCCAGAGGCACGTTAGTGGTGTACCCGCCGTATGAATGGACCATGGAGAATCGAACGTCGCTATTTAAATCCGCGAGCATAGTGTCAAGCGAGACGCCTTCCCAAGAGGTGTCGAGCTTTGACCATCGCGTCACACAGTGTATATCGGTCGTGAAGCGCTCGGTCGGCAAATCACGAAATGACTTCCAGTTCCACTGCTTCAGGACGCTGACGCCATTATCGATTACAAATTCCCATTGATCGAGCGGTACGTTTGGTGTTGGTCCTGCTGACAACACAGGGAAATCGGCAGTAATGTACTGCCCGGGCGGTAGCTTCACGCTCTCAGCACTGCGCCGGCCGGAAAAGCCACGTGAGATGATCGCCATCTTGTCTCTCCTTACCGACTTCCCTTGCATGCTTCGTGCCGATCAGGGCTCTTTGAATCTATTGCAGCTGGAGAATCCGGATCGAGTCATTCTAATGACGCGAGTTAACTAATTGACACTAGAACACCGAACTGGGACGTCTTCTGACAGAAAACACAGGCTTGGGATGTTGGTTCAGCGCGTGCAATTACGAGAAGCGACAAGAAAAACGGCGCGAGATTCTGATTTCAGACTTCGCGCCGCCGGTGAGGAATTAGGGAGACAGTCTTATGAGCTTTCGTATTTCAGCGATGATCCTCTCGCTTCTGATTGTGGCGGGCTGGCAACAACTCAGATCACAGGGTAAGCCTAGCTCCAGCGGATTCGATTTAGTGGACACAAAGGGAAACATTCGCAAGCCGATCGACTACCGCGAACACTATGAGGCGCTCGGAACATATACCGTTATCGATCCGAAAGGAGACCAGATGCACCTCACCTACGCCTCGCCCGGAACCGCGGAGTATTACCGCAAGACCGGAAAGTACGCGGATGGAACCGTACTAGTGAAAGAGGTCTTCGGGACCGATCACGCTCGAATGACGACCGGGGACGCGCACTGGGCCGCGGGAACGAAGGTCTGGTTCGTGATGATCAAGGATGGAAAAGGTCGCCGCCCTGGCAATCCGCTTTGGGGTGACGGGTGGGGATGGGCCCTCTTTAAATCCGATGCGCCTGACAAGCAGGTCGCGACGGACTACAAGAAAGACTGCCTGGGTTGCCACATCCCGGCGAAAGCAACGGATTGGGTCTACATCCAAGGTTATCCGGTTCTCCGGTCAAAGTAAGCCAACCGTCGTTGATGTGAATGACTTTTCAAGAAACACCCAAAGGAGATTTTGTGATGCAAAACTATTCGTTAGCAACCCTCGTCGGGGCTGGACTGGCCGTTGCGAGCGTGTTCATCATCGTTAACGCGTGGCCCGCGGTTGCTCAAACTCCGCGGTCGACCGCGGTGTTTGAACCCGATGGCACGTTGAGGTTGCCAACTGGATTTCGTAGGTGGGTTTTCGTCGGCGCCCCTTTGACGCCCAACGGACTCAACAACGGGAAAGCGGGATTCCCCGAATATCATCACGTCTACGTCGAGGCGAAAAACGTCGACGCGTACCTGAAAACGGGTTCTTTTCCCGAGGGAACGGTTATCATCAAAGAACTGACTCGGGTTCTGAGTCCGAGTTTCCCTGACGGCTCGCGTACAGAACCATCGGGACGCGGGTTCTTCAACGGCGCCTACAACGGCATCGACGCGACTGTCAAAGACAGCAAGCGGTTCCCTAATACAAATGGCTGGGGCTTCTTCACTTTCGGCCATCATCCGTTGCCTTATGCCAAGACCGCCGCAGAGTCGTCTGTTACCGAGTGTGCCGGTTGCCATATCGCAAACGTCGCCAAGACCGACATGACGTGGATTCAGTTCTATCCGCTCTTGCGTGACAAAGACGCGAAGTAAAGCTATCAAGTTTCTGTCCCTGCGGGCTGACCGGCAGGAGTGGTTAAATCCAATTCAAACTAACAAGGGAGAATAAGCATGCCGAAGGCAATGAGTATGTCGAACGAGATGAGCACGCCGAATGGTCGTGGTGGGCATCTTTACATGCAAACGAACGAGGTCAAGAACGCTGTTGTGCACTATCACAGGTCCGCGAACGGCACGCTAACGGAGGTAGAACGTGTTGCAACGGGCGGTGCTGGCTCGGGCGTGTTCAAGCCGATCAGCGGCCAAGACAGTGCGCCGAATGCCTTTGAAGGCGCCGGCAGTGTGATCCTGTCGCCAGATCGGCGTTTTCTGTTTGCGACGAACGGCGGCGACAATTCGGTCTCCAGCTTCAGTGTAGGCAAAGACGGCCGGCTCACTGTATTGGACGCCAAACCGACGGGCAACGCCGTGGAAAGAAGGAGCGGCACCGCAAAATCGCTGGCCTATGATGCGTTGCGCGGCATGCTTTATGTGTTGCACTCATTCGGCCCCGACCATCTCAGATTGATGTCGGTAAGCAGCGACGGTAAGCTCGCGCCGCGCACGGAGCGATACACCGCGAATACGGAAACCAAGCTCAATCGCGTACCCACCATGGCCGTGATCTCTCCGGATGGGAAATTCCTACTTGTCGGCACCACGTTCGATATACCGATTACGATTTCAGGCACCTATCCTGACGGCTCGCCGATTCTTTGGGTGGCCGGGCCCGACGGCAAGTACAAGGTCGTCGCTTCGAATGCACCGGATCCCGACGGTCTCGTGGTGTTCCGCATCAATTCGGACGGCACGCTCGGCGGGCCGTCATTCCACGACGGTGGAGCGGGTTCACCCTTCTACATCGCGTTCCTGCACAACCGCCCCGATACGTTTATTATCGGATACGCCGTAGGCGACGGCGTCGCCATGGGGCACATTGACGAAGATGGCAGGATCGGGATCGGACCGCTGGAGCCTATCGATACGAGCAATGGCAAGCCCGCAGAACTGTGCTGGCTTTCAGTGTCGCCGGATGACCGCTCGCTGTATGGTACGAATTTCGGCTACAGCAATATCAGCACCTTTCACCTCGACGGCGGCGAAATCACTGTCGCGAAGGATCCCGCGTGCCCGAAAGTTCGGGGCGATGGCACAGCCAGGGGTCTCTGCGGCGACATCACCAGCGGCCCAAGCGACAACTGGATCACACCGGACGGCGCATTTCTGTATCAGATCTACGGGAACGCCTCGAGACTGGTGGGCTACGCCACTCAACCAGATGGCTCGCTTAGCGAAGTCACCAGCGTGAAGATTCCCTACAACAGCCCGCAGGGATTGGCGGGGTTCTGATGCCTCCGGGGGCGCGGCGATCCAGACCTGCAAATCGGGCCTCGCTCGACAAGAATCCTATTCAAGGATCGGGTTCGATACAGCCACTGCTCGGCCCAAGCATGTCAGACGCCCCCATTTGTTACAACGGCGGGACGACAATTAAACGAGCGCCGGACAACCTTTCCGACAACGACTTGCAGCGGGGGGATGGCTCGGGGCGAATCGTGCTCGGCAGTTCCGAACAGAGGACGCGGATTATCGACGTGTTTCAGAAGTCTCCCGTTCGCGTCATGTTTCCGAGAGTACCAGGCGGTGCGGTGGAAGAGGCCGTTCTCATCAATACTGGAGGCGGTATTGCGGGCGGAGACCGGCTCGAATGCTCCGTAACCGCGCTTGAACAAGCGTCCATTGCCGTCACCTCACAGGCGGCTGAAAAAGTCTACGGCGCGCTGGACGAGCCTGCACGAATCACAACAAAGCTGAAAGTATCGGAAGCCGCGAAACTCGCTTGGTTGCCGCAGGAGACAATCCTTTTCAACACGGCACGCATCCGCAGAAACACAGAGATGGAAGTCTGTTCTGGAGCCGAGGTGCTTGCCGTTGAGTGGATTGTGCTGGGTCGCTCTGCGTACGGCGAGCAGATGGTTAACGGGCAGATCACAGACAGCTGGCGCGTAAAGAAGGACGGTCGGCTCATTTGGGCTGATAGCTTCCGTTGCGTTGATGAAACATATCCACACCTGTACAAGAAGGCATTGCTTTCGCGTTGCAAAGCAATTGGAACACTGGTCTATTTCGGGCATGATCTCGATAATCGACTCGAATCGATTCGCCGTATTGCTCCCGCTCTCGAGTGTTGCTGTGGCGCGACCCAGGTCAGCGGGGTGATGATCGTTCGCTTCGCGGCGGAGGCTGCATTCGCACTCAGGCTTGCGCTGAAGCGTGTTCTTCAGCACTTTCGTCAAGACCTAGGGCCGGGTCCTTTTGGGGTGCCGAAGATGTGGTCGTGTTAGTGATCCTATGAATCTTACACCACGTGAAATAGACAAACTTATGACTTCACTCGCCGCGCTCGTCGCGCGGGGGCGCCTTGCAAGAGGCGTCGCTCTTAACTATCCCGAAAGCGTCGCGATTATCGCCGATTACGTAATGGAAGGGGCACGTGACGGTAAGTCCGTTGCTGAACTGATGTCGAACAGTTGTAAGGTGTTGAGGCGCGATCAAGTGATGGAGGGTATTCCTGAGCTGCTTCCGGAAATGCAAGTGGAGGCAACATTTCCCGATGGCACAAAACTCGTGAGTCTTCACGATCCGATTCGCTGAAGCGTTGTTTCCAAGGAGCCACGCATGATGATACCAGGTGAAACTTTTCCAACCGCTGACACGATCGTCCTCAACGAGGGGAGGGCCGCCATTAATCTTATAGTCGCGAACACTGGCGACAGGCCTATTCAGGTCGGCAGTCACTACCATTTCGCAGAAGCCAACGCGGCTCTGGCATTCGATCGGCAAGCTGCTCTGGGCTATCGTCTGGACATTCCAGCGGGCACGGCTGTTCGGTTCGAGCCGGGCCAGTCGCGGGAGGTTTCGTTGGTAGCCTACGCCGGCGCACGGCTAATTTATGGTTTCAACCGACGAGTCATGGGACCGGTGAGGTAACCAATGCCCCACACAATGAATCGCGCCGCATATACGCAAATGTTTGGTCCTACTGTTGGCGACAAGGTGCGTCTTGCCGATACCGATCTGATTATCGAGGTGGAAAAGGACTTCACAGTCTATGGAGAGGAGGTGAAGTTCGGGGGCGGGAAGGTCATGCGCGACGGCATGGGCCAATCGCAGCGTTCTCGAACGGAGGGAGCGGTTGATACCGTCATTACCAACGCGCTGATTCTGGACCACTGGGGAATCGTAAAAGCAGATATTGGCATTAAAGATGGTCATATTGCGGCAATCGGCAAGGCAGGAAATCCTGATGTACAGCCGAATGTAGATATTGTCATCGGACCTGGGACGGAAGCGATTGCTGGCGAAGGAAAGATCGTCACGGCGGGTGGCATCGACGTGCACGTCCACTTCATCTGCCCGCAGCAGATCGCGGAAGCACTGTTTTCCGGCCTGACCACGATGATGGGTGGGGGTACTGGGCCTGCCGCGGGCACAACCGCCACAACTTGTACGCCAGGTCCTTGGCACATTCAGCGAATGCTTCAGGCCGCTGATTCCTTTCCAATGAATATCGGGGTCTTCGGTAAAGGGAACGCGAGTACGGCGGCGGGCTTGGTTGAACAGATCGAGGCAGGGGCATGTGGACTGAAGCTTCATGAAGACTGGGGTACAACCCCTGCCGCCATCGATAGCTGCCTTTCAGTCGCAGACAACCTGGATGTGCAGGTTCTCATCCATACTGACACGTTGAACGAGAGCGGTTTCGTCGAGAATACGATCGCGGCGTTTAAGGGCCGGACCATTCATACTTTCCACACCGAAGGGGCTGGCGGCGGGCATGCTCCGGATATCATCAAAGTCTGCGGTGAGACGTATGTCATTCCTTCGTCAACGACGCCAACGCGACCCTACACTGTCAACACGCTCGAAGAGGCGCTCGACATGGTGATGGTGACGCACCACCTTGATCGCCGCATTCCCGAGGACGTCGCATTCGCCGAGAGCCGGATCCGCAAGGAGACGATCGCGGCTGAAGATATCTTGCACGATTTGGGCGCGATCTCGATCATCTCGTCAGATAGTCAGGCGATGGGCCGCATTGGCGAGGTAATCATTCGAAGCTGGCAGACGGCCGACAAAATGAAAAAACAGTTCGGCCGACTTCCTGAGGAGCACGGCGACAACGATAATTTCAGGGCACGGCGCTACGTCGCGAAGTACACGATCAACCCCGCCATCTCGCAGGGCATTTCGAATTATGTTGGCTCGATTGAAGCTGGAAAGCTCGCGGATCTCTGCATCTGGGATCCGGCGTTCTTTGGCGTAAAGCCCGACATGGTCCTGAAAAGTGGTACGATCGCGGCGGCGATCATGGGAGATCCCAACGGGTCCATTCCAACGCCGCAACCCCAATACTACCGGCCCATGTTCGGCGCCTATGGGCGTTCGATGACCGAAAGCTCGGTGACGTTTGTGAGTCGAGCGGCGCTTGAACCAGCCGGCAAATTCGGGCTTGTGAAAAAGCTTCTCCCGGTCGCGAACACCCGCAAGATCGGCAAGCATTCAATGGTGTTAAATAACGCCACTCCGCGGATGGAGGTCAATCCCGAGACTTACGAAGTGCGGGCCGATGGGCGCCTTCTCACATGCACGCCGGCAAAAGTCCTACCGATGGCTCAGAGATATTTCATGTACTGATATGACCATACACTCCGCTTTAACTCATCGTGCGGCCGGGCATTGGCCGAAGGAAAATGCCACAGGCACTATCACGCTCGATTTCGATTCCCGGCACAGGCGCCGGATTCGGCTCACAGCGGATCAGGGAGAGGATATCCTCCTCGATCTTCCGAAAGCTGTCGCCATGGCAGATGGGGACGGTGTGCAACTTGATGATGGGAGGTGGCTCATGATTCAGGCGGCCACGGAAACGATTGTCGAGGTTACGCACAACGATCGTCGCCAACTTGTACGCTTTGCATGGCATCTCGGCAATCGTCATTTGCCGACCGACATTCGAAACGACAGCCTTCGTATTCGTCCGGACCATGTGATCGAGGATATGCTTCACGAATTCGGCGCCGTTCTCAGGACAATCGATGCTCCGTTCCAACCCGAGGGCGGGGCATACGGCGGTCATAATCACGATCACGATCACAATCATCAGTGATGCCAGATCATGAGCTACTTAGATTGCCGTCGCTGCCCGTTCTTAGACTGCAAGGTTGGCTCTCTCCCGCGTTCCCTGCTGGTTCTTACAGCTACTCGCATGGTCTCGAATGGGCTGTTGAAGCGCGTGATGTATACGACCGGCCAAGTCTCGTCGACTGGCTGGAATCGGATCTTCGGCATGGCTCCGGACGTAACGAGGCGATCTTTTTCAAAGAAGCCTGGCTTTATGCAACGAAGAATGACCAACACAGTTTAGTCGAGCTTTCGGAACTGGCCGCCGCCTTTCGCGGGACATCGGAGTTCGCGCTCGAATCATCGCAGCCCGCTGCAGCATACCTCGCGATATTCAAAAAGGTCTGGCCGGATCGCTCATTGGACCTGTTAGTGGAAACACTTCACGAAAGACAGATTTTGCCGGCCGTCGCTGTTGTTCTCGGAGTTCGTCTTGCGGGCGAGGGCGTTCCGGTCAGCGTAGCTTTGCCAGCCTTCCTTCAGAGCTACATGGCGAATTTGGTCACGGCCGGAATTCGTCTGATTCCTCTGGGTCAGACCGACGGACAGCTCGCGATCGCCGAGCTTGAGCACGTGATTGAGGCTGCGAGTGCACAAGCGGTGGCCAGCACGATTGATGATCTTGGGTCGGCCGCGTTCATGGTCGACCTTGCTTCCATGGCTCATGAAACGCAATATACGAGGTTGTTTCGCTCATGACTAGCTCACGTATTCACAGTCAGCCACTACGAGTCGGCATCGGCGGACCAGTTGGTTCCGGCAAGACTGCGCTTGTCGAGGCACTTTGCAAGCGCCTCCGCGATATCTATGAACTTTACGTGATTACCAACGATATTTACACTAAGGAAGACCAACTCATCCTAACTCGCGCAAATGCGCTGCCCGCGGAGCGCATTATGGGTGTCGAGACCGGTGGCTGTCCTCACACGGCCATCCGCGAGGACGCATCCATGAACCTTGCCGCCATTGAATCGATGAGCCAGAGATTTCCCAATGCGGAACTGTGCTTCATAGAGTCGGGTGGCGATAATCTCGCGGCGACTTTCAGCCCCGAGTTAGCGGACTTGACGATTTATGTGATCGACGTTGCCGATGGCGAAAAAATCCCTCGCAAGGGCGGCCCAGGGATAACGCGATCGGATCTGCTGGTGATTAACAAGATTGATTTGGCTCCGCTGGTGGGCGCCAATCTCGATGTAATGAAAGCGGATACAGTCAGAATGCGTGTGGGGCGGCCGTTCGTTTTCACTGACCTGAAGATCGGTTTAGGTGTCGGGGAGATTGCCCGGTTCATCATCGAGCGGGGCGGATTAGCAAAGTCGGCCGCGTAGTAAGCCCCGCTAGCGCCGTTTAGAGAGTGCTACTTGGACTGGAAGATAATCAAGTCTCACCACGCGCTGCCGTCCGTTCTTGAGGACACCAGAGGCGCTGTGCCGAGAGAAATAGGTCTTCGACCCGAAGAGCCCCGCTGGCCTGCTCTTTTGGCTCTCCTGGCCATGGCGGCCTCTATTATGCGTTGCCGTGCCCGTTGACAGTTGGCCCGAATTGGCTGGTGTTGATCCTTGTTGCCGTGTTAGCGGCACCCGCGGTTGTGTTCAATGGTCTGGGGAGCCGGCGGATGAGACTGATCTTTGGTTATGCGGCAAACGCTGTTGTGACTGTCTCGACTATTGCATCTCTTTTCCTGCTGATTTCACGTTTGCCGAAGCATAAGGAATCGCCGCCTGAGTTGCTGATTTCCGCCGGAGCGTTGTGGATCTGCAATATTCTAGTCTTTGCCTGCTGGTACTGGACGTTGGATGCCGGTGGACCCCACCGGCGAGACCTTCAAGACTCCCACGCGGACGGAGCGTTTCTTTTCCCTCAGATGGCGCTGGATCCGCAGTTGCGCCGTGAAATGGGCGAGGAGCAGTGGCGCCCCGGCTTCGTTGATTATCTGTTTCTCGCATACAACACCAGCACCGCCTTTTCGCCCACAGATGTACCGGTGCTCTCGCGCTGGGCCAAGGTTCTGATGATGGTTCAAGCAACCATCTCGCTCGCCACTGTTGCACTGCTGGCCGCGCGCGCCGTGAATATTCTCTAAAGACATCCTTTCTATGGTGCAGCTAGATTAAGTTATACGAAGCAGCAACTGCTATTTTCCATGATCGCCGCCTAGCACGATCCTTTCCTTCCTTCCGCATGGCTTGGAGCGGTCTGCTGGCGCTCCTGGCCCTAATGGCGGTGACCGCGTGGTCCGTCTGAACGAAGAGAACCGCTCGCGGGCCCAACGCTGGGTTCCTCAACAACGGTGCGTACGGCCCTGGTAGTGATGCGTCAACGAGGCTGGACAGATCTTTTCCCGGGTGTGCAAGAGCCTGGGCCAACGCATTCCGCCCCACCAACCCCGTTGCCCCTGGAATCAGGACCTTCATGTCGAGCACGCTGCTATTAAGCACGGAGTACGCCCGGTGTTGCCACTTCCACTGCTTTGTATGTGCCGTTCATCTCTGTTTCTCTCTCTTTCGTATTCGCCGAAGGCCCCAAGGAAAAGCCCTTTGTTCTTCTCTTGAATCGTCTGAGTTATTGTTTCCTTCGTCCCTCATGGTGCGCCAGGCTCGTAGAGTGAAGGCTATTGGGCCGTTTTGCCGCCGTCAACGAGGTAGGACGCGCCTGTGATGAATGATGCCTTGTCGGAAGAGAGAAAGGCGACGGCCTGCGCGACCTCTTCTGGTTTCCCAACCCGTTTAAGTGGTACCGTCGAGGCTAATCCGGCCTTTCTTTCGGCAGTCCTAGTGAAGCGACTCAGCATAGGCGTCTCGATGGGGCCGGGAGCGATGGCATTCACGCGGACGCCCGTCCCTGCCGCTTCCAGCGCCGCTGATTTCGTGAGTCCCTCGACGGCATGTTTGCTGGCGGCATAGACAGAAGCGCCCGCCGCGCCTGTGTGCCCGTATGTGGAGGATATGTTCACGATGCTGCCGTTATTTTGTGGCAGCATCACACGTAATTCGTGCTTCATGCTCAATAACGTGCCGAGCACGTTAGTATCGAAAGTTGCCGCGTAGCTGTCCGAAGTTTGCTCCGTTATAGGGCCGGGCGCGCCTTCGGTACCGGCAGCGTTTACAGCGATATCCAGACGACCAAATCGCTCTACGGTCTTGTCGATCAGGTTTCGTACGTCTTCTTCGCGGCGCACATCGGCGCGGATGAACTCGGCTTCCGCACCTTCCTTACGAATTTCAGTGACGAGCTTTTGACCTTCTTCCTCGCGCCGGCCGGAAACAACAACCTGAGCACCCTCTTTGGCAAACGAAAGTGCCGTCGCCCGTCCGATTCCCGTTAGTGCACCTGTAACTAAAACAACTTGGGTATTCATTGAGTTTCTCCTTGAAACGTTCTCTGCTTAATTCCGAATCTTTCAGGCAACGATTTGCCGGCTTCCCACCAGCCCGGGGTTTATGCCATACGCACTCGATGTGAATTCGTCGATGATCTGACTAAGTTCATAGGAAAGCCAACACTCCTCGAAAGGACCAATTCGCTCATGGCAGATCTTCCGCCATGGGGCAGTCAGCGCTTCGGCAATCAAAACAACTCATGAACGCAATGCACGATCTCCTCAATCTGAAACGACCATCACCGTCGCATGCGTTCTTACGGGTGATGGGTCCCCCATTCTCCGTCGATTAGACTTGCGGTCAGGCGTTCATTCCACCATCAACGGTAATGTTCGAGCCGGTCATGTACGAGGACTCCGGACCGGCGATGAACGCAACCGCGGCGGCGATCTCGTCGACATGCCCGTAGCGATCGAGTGCAGTCGCGGCCTTCTGAGGCACGGCCCAATCACCCGATGCGGGATTCAAATCCGTGTCGATCGGACCTGGCTGGACGTTGTTAACCGTAATACCCCGGCTCCCCAGCTCTCTGGACAACGCCTGAGTGAAGATCTTTACGGCTCCCTTCGTGGCCGAGTAGGCAACGAGCCCCGGTGTTTGGACACGGTCGCCCACGGCCGATCCGATCGAGATGATCCGGCCGCCTCTCTTCATGTGCTTCAACGCCGCCTGAGTTGTCGCCAGTATGCCACGGACGTTGATGTCGATCACACGATTCATCTCATCGAGCGTGGTCTCCTCGAACGTTTTTGGAATGGCCGTGCCAGCGTTGTTGACGAGTACATCCAGCCGGCCGAACGTCGCTACCGTCTTTTCAACCGCGCGCCTGACAGCTTCGACGTCGGCGGCGTCGGCTTGGATCGCAAGAGCCTTTCCCCCATCGCGTTCAATCGCTTTAACCACAGCGGACGCCGCGCCAGCGTCCTTTGCGTACGTGATGACCACACTGGCTCCATCATTAGCAAGCCTTCTAGCGATCGCTGCGCCAATGCCGCGCGAACCACCGGTAACGAGTGCGACTTTTTCGGTTAGTGTCGACATATGATCTCCTTTTTGTGTAATTTGATCGTACTTCTCGCAGTCTTAGGAACAATGAGTCTCCGATTCGCCGTCGATTAGGCTTGCACGCACTCGAAACACATTCGTCGATGATCCGTGTACACGCGAAGCTCGATTCATTGGACTGCCAATCCTTCAGTGTTGCGTCTTCGAACGCCCCTTTCTTGCGCGATACCAAGCTTGCGCATCCGATACAGCAAAGTCGTGCGGGGCAAGCCCAGCCGAACGGCGGCGCCATTGCACCCTGCCACTACCCCGCCGCTCTGCCGCAGTGCTTCGAGGATGTGATCCCGCTCTACTTCATCAAGGGTGCGGGTCCACGTAAGCGGATCACCTGCGACCGTGCGTTTGAGCTCTCCGAGCGGGATTTCCAGGTTCGGACCGGTGGATATGATTACGGCGCGCTCGACGACGTTCTGTAATTCTCGTATGTTGCCCGGCCAATCATGACAGCGCAAGGCTTTCATGACATTCTCCGAAATATAGCTAACCCCCTTGTTCATCCGGGACGCAAACTGGCGAACAAAGTGCCGCACTAGGAGAGGGATGTCTTCAGGACGCTCTCGCAAAGGGGGAAGTGTGATCGGAAATACATTGAGCCGGTAAAATAAATCAGCGCGGAATCGCTGTTCTCGTACCATCTGGTGTAGATCCTGATTCGTGGCTGCCACGATGCGAACGTCAACTCGTATTGTTCGGTTGCTGCCAAGCCTCTCAAATTCCTGTTCTTGAAGAACCCGTAAGAGCTTGGGCTGCAATTCGAGCGGCAAATCGCCAATTTCATCGAGAAACAGGGTTCCTGTGTGGGCGTGCTGGAAGCGGCCGCTTGTTTGAGCCAACGCTCCAGTAAAGGCTCCACGCTCGTGGCCGAAGAGTTCACTTTCCAGAAGGCCGCTTGGCACGGCCGCGCAGTTTAGCTTAACGTATGGGCCGGATTTTCGAAGGCTCTCTTCATGAATCGCCTTGGCTACGAGTTCCTTGCCCGTTCCAGTCTCGCCGTGAATAAGGACAGCCGAATCCGTGCGAGCGACCATGTGCATTGACGCCCGGACTCTTCGAAGGCCCTGGTTGGAGCCGACGAGTTCACCCTGGGGCTCCGGTGAGTCTAACGGGATGATGGTTATCGCGCCGGTGGCCATGCGGATACCGCCCCCTCCGCGGCCTCGACGCAGCCAGTGAGCAGAATGGCCATCCAAAACGCGTAGTGGAGGGCCTTAAACAGTTCGCTCTCGCATGTCATATATTTTCCTGTCTCTCATTCACCGACTCTGCTATGTGGCTACAATGTCGTTACTCCGATTCATGCCACTCCACTCGAAGGTGCAAAATAGCTTCCGTTTCACTTGTCGCTGTCAGAATCAGCATTGCCTCGCAACTTCATTGTGTTTCGCGTCCCTGTCAGATTGAACCCTGGATGGAGTTCTGCGATTGACTCAAAAGGGGCGTTGACACTCGGCGAAGTGAGTTAGGGTTTAACAGGTTGCAGAAAAGCACCTGCATCGGCGGAAGACAGGCAGGGAAGCGTGTCAACGTGGCATCAATGGTTTACCGAACCAGTAGGCCTGGCGTCCGGGCCTGGCAATGGGCAATTTCCGCGCCCGCCCTATCCAAGAAGCTCCGGTCGTTGTCGCGATGGCGCGGATGTGATAATCTTTTCGGTTCCTGCGCCCGGGTTTGTTTCTGTGATTGCGAGAACGATCTGCTGCTCAAGAGATTTCGCGATTTCTCGCGGGGTGCTTAACTCTGTCGTTGTCGGCCTCCTATATTTGTTCCTCTGCGCGCCCGCGGCGCCATCCACGCCGATATCCTCGTTCAGCGGTCTGCATCACACAGGTTGGGGCGTCAGCGATGGTGTTCCCCCGAACATCACCGATCTGGCGCAGACTGCCGATGGTTATCTGTGGATCGGAACCGCGGGCGGCTTGTACCGGTTCGACGGCGTGCGGTTCGAACGCTTCCAGCCTTTGAAAGGACAAGGTCTGCTTTCGGAAGTGATCACTGCTCTTCTGGCCCAACCCGATGGCGGATTGTGGGTTGGCTATTTGCAAGGCGGCGCAACTCTTCTGAAGGATGGCAGGCTAAGACACTTCGGTGAGAGCGACGGGCTAGCACCGCGGGTAGTGTCCATGCTTGCCAGGGATCCGACAGGGGCGATTTGGGCGGCCACAGCTCTCGGCCTCAAGCGCTTCGAAGGCTCTCATTGGGATCACATAGGATCGGACTGGAACTTTCCAGGGTCCTACGCGGAACGAGCGTACGTCGACCGCAACGGCACACTGTGGGTCTCCACTGGTTCGACGATAGTCTTCCTGCCAAAAGGAGAAAGGCGATTTCACTCGAGCGGCCTTCAGTTTCACGACTTAGTCGCCATGGCGCGAGCCCGGGATGGGGCCTTGTGGACGAGCGGAATCAATGGCACAGTGTTTCCGCTCCGGTTCGAGTCCCCCGATTCTGTGCGAAGGGGGTCACCAATCACCCTGAGGTCTATTGCCATCGCGATCGATCACACGGGTATGTTGTGGGTTCCTACCACGTCGGATGGGGTCTGGCGATTCCAGCCGCCCCCACTCACCGTGCCCTCGCGCGCAACAACCATATTCGCCGGCGATCGCTTTGCGCACAGTGATGGGCTCACAGCGAACGAGAGCATCCAGGTTCTCGAGGATTCGGAGAACAACGTCTGGATCGCCACAAGCAGTGGTTTGGACCGATTTCGTCCGGCCAAAATGAAGAGCGTCACTCTCCCTCCCGGGGCGCGCGGAGTCGTAATCAGCGCCACGGAACAAAGCGGGGTTTTCGTGAGCACCGGCGCAGTCGCTCCTGGGATTCTGCATGTCGATCGCGACAAGATGGAGCCGATCCGGGGCGCTCCGGCCTTCCTCTCCTGTGCGTACCGAAGCCGCGATGGAACACTCTGGTTCGGCGGTATGAATGCGCTCTGGAAGTATGCGAAGGGGCGATTTACTCGTGTACCTTTGCCCTCGAAAATGCCGCCATTCCGCGAGATGCAGGTGATCACCGAGGGGTCGCGGGGTGATCTCTGGATCGCGGCAACGTTGGGCGATCTCTACCGGTTCGGCGGCGGGGAATGGAAAAGGTTTGGAGGTCTCGACGGATTGCCGCATGCCACTCCGCTTGTGGCTTACACGGACTCCCTTCGCCGCGTTTGGTTCGGCTATGAGCAAAACAAGATCGTGGTGCTGGAGGGCGAGCATGTACGATCGTTCGCGGCGGAGCAGGGCGTGAAAGCCGGAAATATCACGGCGGTTTGCGAGAAGGACGGCGAAATCTGGGTCGGTGGCTCATCCGGGTTGCAGCGATTCGCTGAAGGGCGATTCCAAACTGTCACCGCGGCCTCGGGAGCATTCGAGGGTGTGAGCGGCATTGTCGAACGATCGAACGGCGATCTGTGGCTGAATCAGAACTCGGGAGTTGTCAGAATTAGTCATGCGGAAATCGAGAGGTTTAAAACGAATTTCCAGCACCCGGTTCGAATGGACACGTTCACTACCATGGACGGAATGCCGGGCGCCCCTTATCCATCGAGTCGTCTGCCTTCCGCCGTCGAGAGCCCAGATGGAAGCTTGTGGTTTTCTACTTCGTCCGGACTTGTCTGGATCGATCCGGACGACATACCTTTGAACCGATCCGTTCCGACCGTTCTGATTCAATCGGTGACAGCAGATGATAGGACTTATCGCGAGCCGAAGCAATTATCGTTTCCGAACCGATTGCAGAATCTTGCGATTCGCTATACTGCTTTGAGCTTGGCGATGCCGGAGCGTGTCCGGTTCCGGTATATGCTGGAAAACTACGATAAGGACTGGCAGGAAGCAGGTACACGGCGCGAAGCGTTCTATCCTCAGTTACCGCCGGGAAATTATCGATTCCGTGTCGTCGCTTGCAACAACGACGATGTTTGGAACCTGGCGGGAAGCGCCTGCGAGTTCAGCGTCGCCCCCGCCTACTATCAGAGAAATTGGTTCAGATTTCTGGCCGGCGTTTTGATATTGCTGCTCTTGAGCGGCGCCTATAAACTTAGACTGCAAAGCTTAGGGCGCCAACTTCAAGTACGGTACGAAGAACGGCTTGCCGAACGCACTCGCATTGCGCGAGAGTTACATGACACACTGCTGCAAAGTTTTCAGGGACTGATTTTCCGATTTCAGGCTGTTCGCAATATGCTTCCGGAGAAGCCCGAGGAAGCGGTTAGCGCACTGGAGACTGCCATCGATCGTGCTGCCAAAGCCATTACTGAAGGCCGTGACGCCGTTCAGGAGCTCCGAAACAGGCGGTCTAGCGGTACGAGCCTGGTAGAGGTTCTTACCGCAATGACCCGGGAGCTCGAGGCCGATCACGCCAGCACGACCCTTGACGGATCCCCAACTCAGGTTCGTATTACTGTTGAAGGCACACCGCGCAAAGTGCATCCAACGGTCCAGTCTAATCTGCTGAGCATCGCACGAGAGGCGCTGCTGAATGCGTTTCGTCATGCGCGAGCCAAAATCGTCGAATTGGATATTGATTATGGCCCGCGAATACTACTGCTCCGGGTACGCGACGACGGAGTTGGGCTCGATTCAAAGATCCTCACCGAGGGGCGCCGCCCTGGACATTACGGGTTGCCGGGTATGCGGGAGCGCGCGAGAAATATCGGTGGAAAATTCGAATTCTGGAGCCGAATCCATCAGGGCACTGAAGTGGAAGTAACCGTTCCTGGTACGATCGCCTTCAAATCGCCAAGTGATTCCGACCTGGAATGAAGCTCACGAAGCAGTCGAATTGCGCTTCGCGTTTCCACCCGCCGTGTTACGTGTAAGAATGTGACCAGAGAGCCATGGGTTTCGAAGCAAACCAGAGTCCTGCCGGCTCCGCACCGAAGCGGCGATCGATTCGTGTCTTGGTTGTTGACGATCATGCGCTCATCCGGGACGGCCTCGCGTTTCTGATTGCCGGTCAGCCCGACATGGAAGTTGTCGCCGAAGCGGCGGATGGACGTGAGAGTGTTGAGCAGTTCCTTAAGTATTTGCCGGATGTTACGCTAATGGATCTTCGAATGGCGGATATGGGGGGCACCGAAGCGATTGTGACCATTCGGAAGAAAGTGCCGGACGCTCGAATCGTAGTTCTGACTACGTATTCCGGTGATGCGGAGGTGGTCCGGGCGCTCCAGGCGGGGGCTCGCGGATATCTGCTGAAGAACGCTGTTCATAAGGAATTGCTGGAGACGATCCGGGCGGTGCATGCGGGACGCAAGATGATGTCGCCTTCCGTCGCAGCGGAACTCGCAGAGCACCAGGGAGAAGATACTTTGACGCCCAACGAAATTGAAGTGCTTCGACTGATTGCCGGGGGGCTCGCGAACAAGGAGATTGGAGCCCGCCTTCAAGTTACAGAGGAAGCCGTAAAGAGCCGGGTGAAGAGCATCCTCTCAAAGTTACATGCCAACGACCGAACTCACGCCGCAATGATCGGACTCAAGCGCGGAATCATCAGTCTGTAATTTCACTCGAAAGGGTGAAGGCGGCGACTCGATTGAGGTTTCCTCACCGGAGCTGATTCGCGTAGTCTCGAAGCGGGGACACACTGCACCGCCTATTCTCTACGTTTGCAAGGGGTTGGCCTGGGTTGGGACTAACAATCCTGAGGCTGGCGATTTCCGCATTTCTCATTCATGGATTCTTTGTACGTGATCCGGGCGACGGAAGCTCCGGTGTGTTGGGGGCGGTGGCAGGTGGCTCGGCAGCCTTCTTGCTGATCGGTTTGTGGACACCGATCGCCGGCGCGACGGCAGTTGGAATCGAACTCTGGATGGCATTCTCAAGACCGGAAGAAGCTTGGCCATCCCTGTTGTGCGCGGCTATGGGCTTGAGCTTGATGCTTCTTGGACCCGGATCCTGGTCCATAGACGCTATTGCTTATGGACGTAAGCGGATCTCGATCTCGCGAATATAGCTCAGCATGATCATCGGTCGGGTGGTACGCACCGTTCGGCGCTGGCATCAGAGGACACGTGTTTTTTGGCCCTCGAATACTGCTCGGCTCCGCGGTGATCGGACTCCTCAGCGCGCGTGGTCTCTACCCTGCAAGATGGATGCGGTGGTTGAAAGATCCAGGCTCGCACGGGCCGAATCGTGTGGACCACGCGTGCTGGCGGCAGCTAGTGGGACGTCGCCGGCGATCTCTTTCGCGTGTTGCACACCGCGGTGACATCCATTCGTCCAGCCGCTTGACAATCAGTGTATAATTAGCCGTCCTTCTCCTACTCCATACGGCATATATGGGCGACATCACTCAGCTCCTGCAGGAATGGCGTGACGGGAGCCGCGAGGCCGAAAACGAGCTCTTCACCCGAGTAACTCCCAACCTCCGCCGTCTGGCCCACTACCTCATGAAGGGTGAGCGTAAGGGCCATACGATGCAGGCCACCGAACTGGTTGACCAGATCTACTTCCGGCTGGTTGGCGCCAAAGATCGGGATTGGCGGAACCGCGCACATTTTTTCGCTATTGCTGGTAGAGCCATGCGCCGATACCTGATCGACTATGCCCGCGGACAGCCCGGCGCGGAGATCGTCGCCCTCGATGGGATGAGGGATTTTCTTCCCGCGGATAGCGCCAAGGTCGATCTGGCGATTACCGTCGGCCGGCTCCTTGATAAGCTCGCGGAAACAAAACCGGAGTGGTGCAGCCTGGTGGAATTGAAATATTTTCTCGGTCTTACAGACGAGGAAGCATCAGAGGTCCTTGGCGTAAAGCTTCGCACGATGCAACGAATGTGGCTCGATGCGCGCAAGTGGCTGTTTGAACAGATGGGTGAAGATCATGGACAGCAAACCGCAGCAGGAGGATGAGCTGGTAATGAGCCTCGTCGAGGGGGCCTTGGCTCAGCCCGAGAATCAGCGCGAATCCTACCTCGAAAGTGCGTGTTCCGGTAATGCGGAGTTGTTCACCCAGGCGTGGGATTACGTCCAATCCGAAGCCCGTATGCGCGGCTTCCTGCTCGACCCCCTGTTTCAAGCAGCCGAAGATGAGAATCCGTTCGCGCCAAGTCAGCTCCTCGAAGGCCGGTTCCGGATTGAGCGCGAGGTAGCTCGCGGTGGAATGGGCATCGTCTATGAGGCCTTCGACGAAAAGCTGGATCGCCGCATTGCCCTCAAATGCGCCAAAAGCGGATTTCGAAAGCGTCTGCCGCCCGAAGTGCGCCATGCGAGCGAAATCAGCCATCCGAACGTGTGCAAAATCTTCGAGATCCACACCGCTTCGACCGCGAATGGGGAAGTCGATTTTCTCACCATGGAGTTTCTGGAAGGTGAGACACTGGCCGCGCGCCTCAGCCGCGGGCGATTGCATGAAACCGACGCACGCGCCATCGCGGAGCAGATCTGCGCCGGTTTGGCCGAAGCCCATCGCAACCGCGTGGTGCATGGCGATCTCAAGAGCAACAATGTAATTCTCGCCAAGGACCCCGGCGGAGGCGTGCGTGCGGTGATCACCGACTTCGGGCTGGCGAACACGACGCTGGGCCCGGCCGAGGACATTCCGTTCGGAGCGGCGGATGCCAGTCAGGCGGGTGGAACGCCGGATTACATGGCGCCGGAATTGTGGACCAACAAAAAACCGTCTGCCGCCTCCGACGTCTATGCCTTGGGAGTGATTTTATACGAGGTCGCAGCCGGGCGCCGGCCGTTCGGGCCCGAAATACCGTGGGAGGATCGCCTTACCCGGCATCCTCCGCCCATCGAACGAACATGGGATCGCATCGTCGGGAGGTGCCTCGATCCCGACCCCGCACGCAGATTCCCGAACGCGGATGAAGTAGCCAAAGCCCTCGCTCCCCGCTCCCGGCGCTGGTGGTTCGTTGCGGCCGGGGCCGCCGTCCTCACGATTGGCTCAGTCGCGTTGACTTATGAAGGCGCCACCGTTGCCCCGCAAACCGTACGTCTGGCAGTTCTGCCGTTTGGGCCGGCGGATTTGTCTCGCAATACGGCTGAGCAACTGGCTCGACTCAAAGGAAATTCCGCTACGGCGCTCAAGTTCATTCCCTTGCGCGACACTCTGAGAAAGAAAGTGAACACGATTCAGGATGCCCGGTCATTGCTCGGCGCCACACACGTTTTGCGCGGGACAGTGGACCAGGATAACGAAAATGTCATCCTCAATGTTCACCTGACGGACACACTTTCCGGCGTAGACAAAAGGGACTGGAAGGTACGCTACCGACCGGCGGAGTTACGTTACGCCCCCATCGCACTGGCCGGTTTTGTGACCGGCACGCTTGAGTTGCCTCCCCTGCTCATGAACGCAACCGTAAACGCGGCCGCTCGCCAGGATTATCTGACCGGCCTGTCCTATGTCCGCGATAATATCCGCCTCGATGAGGCCGTCACGTTGATGGAGCACGCCGTTGCCGCCGATCCCGATTCGCCTCTCACCTACGCGGGCTTGGCTGAAGCGCAATGGGCCCGCTCTCGAGGCACGGGCGACAAGGCTTTGCGGGAACAGGCGCGAGAGTCGCTGAGAGAAGCCCAAATCCGTAATCCGGACCTTGCCGAAGTTCACCTAATTTCAGGATGGATAAACTTCGTTTCGGGCTTGAACGAACAGGCCAAGGTCGACTACCAGCGAGCCATCGCGCTTCAACCCAAAAACAGCGAAGCCTACCGGCGTCTCACCGGAGTTTATGAGAGAAACGGGCATCTGAATGAAGCCTTGGCGGTAGCGCAAAAGGCGGTTGACATTGAACCCGGGAGCTTAGCAAATCAGAAAACCCTCGGTAATTTTTATTTTGTGCGAGGTGACCTCGAACACGCGCTTCCGCCCTATCGGAAGATGGTAGAACTGGCGCCGCAGTCGTCGGCTCCCCATCGCGCTCTTGGAGCTGGCCTCGGGAAGTTGGGGCGATACGAGGAGGCCGAGCAGGAGCTCCGGAAAGCGATAAGTCTGGAAGATAACTTTGACACGGAGCTTACATTGGGCTCCGTTCTCCTCGACGCCGGAAAGAGCCGGGAAGCGATCGCCTGTTTAGAGCGTGCCAACTCTATCGGGCCCGAAAACGGCGGGCTGTGGTTGGACTTAGGCCTGGCTTATGAACGCGACCATCGTCCTAGCGATGCGAAAACTGCGTTCTTCCGCGGACGGGCGTTTACAAGGAATTACCTGGCTGGTGATCCTCGCACCTTCCTGGAACGTGCCAGGCTGGCCTATTTCGAGGCCCGGCTGGGCGACTCGCAACAAGCGATATCCGAGATCGCGCAAGCGTTGCAAACTCCGCGAGATGACGATGAATTGTCGCTGGTGGCGCTCTTGACCTATGAAGTCATTGGGCTCAGGGGACGGAGCTTGGATCTTTTGGAGGGATCCTCTTCGACCCTGTTTCGCTCGATCATGGTTCAGGCAGAGCGGTACCCGGAATTGGCGGGGTTACGGCACGAACCTCGCTATATGAAGTTAGTAGATTCCAACCACGTTCGCAATGAAAAAGGAGACAAGCAATGGCGGTAATCAAATGCAGTTTGAAAGACGGACGCTTACACGTCGAGGAGGTCATGGAGTTTCAAAAGGGCGACACAATCATGCTTGAGAAATCGGCACACTCTGAAACGCCGCTTAATACCGAGATCTTCCAAACCATTCCCTGCCCGAGCATTCAGGGGGACGTCGAGGGGAGGTCGGATTGTTGGACGCTCAAAAGGCCGATCCCTCCTAGGGATAAAGTGGTAAAGAAGTAAGGAACTCAACAACAGCCCCTCAGCGAAAGGGTGGAGGACAGACGGCTCTACCTCAAGAGCGTCTGTCCTCGCGTTTGCCAGATCCATACACACGTTTCTGCGCGTGCAATTTTCATCCGCCGGATTCGCCGCTATACCTTGGAGCCTTAGTGAACGGCGCAGGCCGATCAGTCTGGGCAGGGAATGACTTGGAACAGAACGCAGTCCATCGGCTTGGGAGCCGGGCGGCTCGGCCCCGCGTTGCGCACATGGTGGCTAACGACGAGCAAAATAATCGTCAAAAGAAAATCCATACTCTGTAATTACCTCCGTCGTGATCTTAAATCCAAAACTTATCAAAGTCGATTAAAATAACAATTCTGAAAAAGGCGAACAAATAGAGAGATTGTCGCTGGGCAGAAAATACCTGCGCGAACCGCGAACACGCCGCTGGCATCGAACGGAGCAAAACGTAAGCATCGGCCAATTTGGCCCTCCCTCAGCCATTTTTAGTTGCCTTTTTCCCGCAATGCCGGATCGTTTCCCGGAAAATGTGAACTTTTATCCCCTTTCCTTTGCCAGCCTTGCGACTTTCAGTAAACCGCGCTCGTCTTTCCCCTCGCGTACCCTCAATCCAGAAGGAGTTCCCCACCGGAGCTTCTTTGACAGTTTTTTGCCGGCCGGCAAATGTCGTATTACGGTGGTGCTGAGCTCCCGGAGCCCGTGAAACGGCTAGCGCGGCCAACTATATGTATGGCTTCGACGGGAGACTTTAGGATCGATCCTATAACGGGGTTTCGACTCTGGTTTTCAGAGGATTGTGCATCGAAGCATGGAATATACGGTTCACCGTTGTGGCCAGGACCCATGTGAGAGACCTTCCAATCCACTAGCGGCCGGCCTCGGTCGGCCGCTCACGATATTTCGTACAGCCGTAGTGTGACCAGTGGGGCAGGTTCCCGACCTGCCCTCTTGGGTTCGTTCCGTATTTTTTCAAATTGGCGGACTTTTCCAGGAATCGCGCTTACCTTCATGTCAACCCGTGAACACACGGTAACACATGAAAAAAAGGAGACCCAATGAAAACCTCGATCGTTCGCACACTACTCACTCTCAGCATCAGCGCCATCCTGAGCCCCGTGGCTCTGCTCGCGCAAGACAAAATTACCGCCACAATTCCGTTCGACTTCACCGTCGGCGCCAAGACTTTCAGCGCGGGGGACTATAGCGTCCAGCGTTTGAATCAGGGCGTCCTCCTCATCCAGAACATGAAGCACGGCACGGGCGTGATGACCATGGTCCTGCCTGGGGAGAGCAACAAGGCCGGTGTCCCCGTGATCACCTTCAACCGGTACGGAAACCGCTACTTCCTTTCTCAGGTATCCAACGACAGCCAAGGCTGGCGATTGCGCCCGTCGAAGGTTGAAAAGGAGTTGATTGCGCAAGCGGCATCGCCGAGAGCAGTCATTCTGGCGGCTGCATTGTACTCGAAGTAACGTCAGACTCGGCCAACACGGACTCGAATAACAGACTACCCCTGCGACACCAGTGCTCCCGCCCTACAATCCAAGATTGGGCAAACGGGAAGCTGGTGTCGCTGTCCGCCAACTGGGTTGAACGAAGGTAGCTTGCCTCTTCGAGGTCTTAAACTCGAATGGCCCTGTTCGTTGTTCAACAAATGGTGCATCATGTTTTCTTCAGTACAATGGGAAACGCTATCGATGGTGAAGAGGATTCTATCGGGCCGGATACTTCACTACGCGCTGAGGTCCGCCGAAGGGAGGCTTGGCGTAGACGCAGCCTCAGGGTGCGCCCCTGCAAGCCGCCCGCTGATAGCGAACGGATAACCTTCCCGCGAGACGAGGCGAAGAGAGACTGAGGCGGTGTATTTTCTCTGGAACATTTCAGCCTTCCCACCAGGGCTGCTCGCTGCTCAGCCTGTAAGATGGGCCATTGAGCGGAGCTACCAGCCCTTCTCCGTAGTTGGCAATTTCGGGTCCTGCTGAAGCGCCAATTCTAATATTTTTGCGCCCTGATCGTTCTGGCCTGACCTTAAATAGGACATGCCGAGATGATATTCGCGCCGCGGGGTCGGATCCTTCGCTACCGCGGTCTCCAAATAGCGAATCGCCTTGGGATAGATCGCTTTTTGGTAGTAGATAGAGCCGAGGGTATCATTCACCGAAGGATCGTCGGGAGCGAGTTCCGCCGCCGTCTGGGCGTATTTCAAAGCCGCATCCGGATCCGAAGTGGCAAGTGTGTAGGCCAAGTCGTTCAAGGCGGCAACGTTCGCGCCATCGACGGCAACCGCGGCGCGATAGCGGCGGACGGCTTCCTCCTGATCGCCCATTCCTCCGGCCACCGTGCCCAGCATTACCAATAAGGAGGGGTCTTTCGGATCGGCGGTCAATAGCCCGAGCAGCCGCTGGCGAGCAGCATCGAAGCGTCTCTCCCGGTAATCGATGTTCGCCATGGCTAGCTGCGCGGTCACGAAATGGGGATCGGCCGCACACGCCGCTTCGAAGGCCTTTCGCGCCGCCGCCGGATTTCTAGCGCTCAGGTACCATTGCCCCAATAGATTCTCCAATGGCGCTGATTGGGGATGCGCGCCGACAATCGCTTTAAGGCGTTCCTCCGCCTTCGCCGGCTGTTTTTCCGAAAGATACGCGTCCGCGAGCAAACGCACCGCGCGCACGTCCTCCGGGTTTTCTGCGATTACTTCTTCTAGGGCCGTTCGGGCACCGCCGTAGTCGCGCTGCTGCATTCGGAGAAGTGCGTCCTGAAGGAGAAACTCTGAAAAGTGCCGGATAGGCAAAACCTCGTCCAGACTCGCTCGCAACTCTTTGGTTTCGCCGGTTGCCAACAGCGCCCAATTGCGCTCTGCCATGACGCCCACCTTACGCTTTTGACCTTCGGGGGTACGGTTCAGAAGCTCCAGAGCGGCTTTAGGCTGCTTCGCGCCGGTTAAGCTGTGGGCTAACTGAAGACGTGCCGGTAGCAGCGCGGGATTTATCCGAAGTGCTTCACCCAATTCCTGCTGTTCACTCTGTTTCTTCCCTTGCAATTTGAATATCGCCGCCATCATGAGGTGCGCCTCGGCGAAGTCCGGATTGTAGTGCAGAACCGCATAAAGGTCCGTCGTGGCCTCGGCGACGTTCCCAGCGCGAAACGCTAGGTCGGCTCTCTCAAATAGCGCATTCGTGTCCTTCGGATTCTCTTTCAGGGCCGAATTCAATAGGTTCTGCGCAGCCTTGTCCTTGCCCAATGCTAAATAGGCTGCGACGAGACGGCTTCGGGCGGCGCGATCGTTTGGATCTTGACGGGCAAGTTTTTCAAACTCAACCAATGCGTCATCCCGTTTTCCAATCTTAAACAGAAACAACGCGTGCAGGGGCTTGAATTGAGGGTCGGGAAGCGACGACAGCTTGCGGTACGTTTGCTCCGCTTCCTCCTTACGGTTACCGGTTGCCTGGATCGCGGCGAGCCCCATCAGCGCCGCACCGTTCTTCGGATCGAGCTGGATGGCCTTTCCCAACTCCGTTTCCGCCTTCTTCGGTTCATTGGCGAGCATGTACAGTTGCCCGAGCGCCAACTCTGCGTCCGAAGCTTGCGGCGCGCTCGCCACAGCCTGTTTCAAAACTCTTTCCGCGGACGCCAAATCCTTCTGTCTCAGTTGCAGTTGCGCCAGTTCCACAGACGTTTGCAGCCGGGACGGGAACTTTTGTAGAGTATCCTCCAACCTGCCGATTGCTTCCTCGGTTTTACCAAGTTTCCATTCCGCCAATGCCAGTGCGTCATTCGCTTCGGAATTGCCCGGCGATGCCGAAAGCACAGCCTCCAGGCGGCTCGCGGCCTGCTGCACCAGCTCTTTGTTGCTGCTCGCGGTCAACACCTCGGCCAACTTCAACTGAGCCTGTTCGTGGCGGGGATTTAACTCCGTCGCCTTGCGGAGGGAGGCGATTCCGCTTCCAAGGCTTCCGGATGCCAGATATGTAATTCCCATCTGGTATTGCGGTTCGGCATCGCGCGGCATGGCTTCCGCCGCATTCTTGAATTCCAGAAGAGCTCGAGCGTAATCTTTCTTTTCGCGAAGTGCCTCCCCTCTGCGCAGGAACTTGGTTTCCTTAGATTGCGGAGAAATGGCGCATCCAACGAAAATTCCGAAGACCACCAGCATTGCTGAGGCGCCAAGTTTACGCATCCCGGGGGATATAGAGATTGCACATTCGCGAGTCATCGGATATCCCCACTTGCACGGCACGCCGCATGCCACTCCGCCAAAGCCAAAATCTCTTGGCTTTTCGGGAGGTCGCAAATGAAACCAATGGTTCGCTTCCTCAAAAATTTCATTGTGTCCCAAAGTAGAGAAACATGGGCGCGAGCGCGCGACCGGTTAACCGCGCCGCCCGAACCAACGGGACATCGTTCCCGAATCAAATCCCTTTAGCTTGCCGTCGCTCTCTTGAGCTTCACGAGGACCAGGATGACGGGGATCAGCAGCAATCCCAACGCCGCAGGTTCAGGCGTGCTGGTCCTGGACGCGGCTGTAACGCTCACGTCGTCCAGCAGGTACTCGCCTAAATCGTTTCCCAGCGTCAGGCTCAGTAAAGTCGAGGACGAAGTTGCCATGGCGGTGTACGAATACTTCGTGTACCCCTCGACGGGCGCCCCCGTCATGCTCACCAGCGACGTTCCTCCGAAGGAAGCGGAGAATTCGTTGGAATACGGGGGTATCGTCGCAGTATCCTGCGCCAAATAGAACGTCACCGTGTACGAGGTGCCCGAAGTCGTGGCGATCGATTGCGATAGCGTAGTGGCGTTGGCATCGAGATCGGCGAAGTACGCCTGAAACGACCCGCTGTGTGGGGCGATGCCGTCGAAGGGGTCGACTCCCTCGACGCCATAAAGGTTTCCCTGTTCCCCGGGCACGTCGTTTCCCGCGAGGGTCCAACCCGCAAAGTCACCCGACTCGAAGCCGCAATTCGCCACGAGATTGCCCACGACCGAACCGCAGACATCCGCCTTGCTTAAGGGTGCGCCCAGGAAAAGACAGAACACAGCGCAAAGAAGTCCACACGTAATCTTCATTTTATTCCTCCATTAGGGTTGCGAAATATAATTGGTTTCATGATGACTCTATGGCCAGTTCATCACGAGATTGTACGCGTTCACCGATCCGATTCCGGTCGCGAAATCCCAGCCCACGGCTGCCGGATACGCCGGTTGGTCAGCCGAATTTGAAGTGGAGAGGACTCCATACGTGCCGGACGGGCGATAGCAATTGCGCAACGTAGAACCGCTCGCTTTGCACACCACATCGTTGTCACCTTGCGTGATGTCGTAGAAAATGCACGGAGTGGAAGTTTTGTTTACGGTGTTGGAATTACAGGAGGCTGCGCCAGCACCGCCGGCACCGAATTCCGTGTTCGCCAATGTATAGTAAACCGTATTCGGGTTGCCCCACCGGCTGCCAGTCTTTTCGTTGACCAAGGCTTGGATCGCCGCCATAATGGGCGACGAAACCGAAGTTCCGCCGAAACCCGCCCAGGTACTGGGAGCACCGGTGCAAGTAAATCCACCGCCGACCACCGTGTCGGGATTAGACCAGCATGTCACATAGTATGCGTCCCAGAATCCGTTCGACGCGAACAGCGATACGTCGGGAATGTCGCGCACGCCATCGCTGGGATTCCCAAAGAGCCCGTTCTGAAATGACGGCTTGGCGTAGCCCGCACAAGTCCCACTCACCACCCTATTACTCGACGGAGTGCCTGTCGCGCATCCGCTAGGGCCGCCGCTGCCGCCAATCGCGTTCAGCAGAAAATGCAGCGATCCGCTGCTACTGGTAACCGCCGAATTATTGCAGAGGCCCAACGGAGTGGTTCCCAAAAAGGCCGCTACCAGGCTGCCGGCGCAGGAGTCGTTCCACGGAATCTCCTGGATGTATGACAACGCCGAATTGTAAGTCGGAGTGTTGGTCGAACTCCAGTACGTCGAGGGCGCGACGCTGTCCGCGGTGTACCCGAAATCCGTGCCGCCCACGGATACGTTGTAGGGCGTGGAGGTGAATCCGCTGATGCCAATGCCGTGTGTCGACGGATTCCCGTTATCCGCGCTCGCCGCGCCTTCGTCGCCGGAAGACACGAAAATCGACACGCCCTCCGCGACCGCCTGTTGGTAAGCGTTGTTATAAGATAAATTCGCGACAGCTCCATTCGCTGCCTCTGCTTCTCCGTAGCTGATGCTGACCACGGAAGGCAGGCTTGCCGCAGGGCCGTTCAGTGTGTTTAAGAGTGCGATCAAACCTCCGAATACCGTCGATGTGTCGGTGCACGCCGCCAGGATGATGGCGGCATTCGGCGCCGCTGCCGTGGCCCATTCCACGTCGATGATGGCTTCCCCATCGTCGCCGTAACCGGGATCGGTAGAAGAGCCCTGGAATCCCGGATTCGTACAGGTGATCGCGCCCGACGGGCTCACCTGGCTGAGAGTTCCCGAAGGATACGGTCTTGCCAAGCCGAAGGTCTTTCGAAATACGGTCCAATCACCGGTCGAATAAAGGTAGGTATCTTCCACTACCATAATCGACTGGCCCTTCCCCGTGAGGCCGGCTGCGAATAGCGGGTTCAGATTGTAAATGGTGGCAATGTCCCCCGCAACTAGCGCATGACTGCCGCTCGAAGTTGTGTAATTCCCTTTGGGCACCAGTTGAGGCTTCGGATGGAAGTTGTGCAGCGAGACGATGCCCGCAACGGCCGGTTCTAGTGCCGCCGGAATCTGAGGATCGGTCATATTGGCGAAGTGTTGCTTGCCGCCTACTTCCAGATTGTGAATCTCAGTGTGGTAGGCGTTGCGCACCTGTCCTGCGGTACCGCTGAAGTCAATCGTCAGTCCGCTCGCCGGAGCGCCATGTACCGTGAACCCGTTCGAGGTCAGCCAGCTACTAACGGCCGCAACATCTTCCTGGGCAACGCCATAGTGCTCGGCGAATTGCTCCGCGGTCAGCCATTTGTGATAATTCGGAGATTTCGCATTGTGCAAATCATCAATGTATTGCTTCAAAGCCGCCTCACGCTCAGGAGATCGCTTCAACTGGAGGAGCATATGATGAAGCGGGAACGAATCGGAAGCGATACCGCGATCATTCTGGGCCGTAGCTTCCGGCCGGGTATTGCCCTTCAACGCTACAACGCGGGCTTCATTGATCGCCTCGCGGATCACGCGAGTGGGACGGCCAGTTGGTTGAGCGTGGACCGCGAGCGCGACGCTCAGCAGACCAAACGAGACTCTCATATACCCGGACATTGGTGTAGTTTTCACGAGCAACTCTCCTCTCCTCTAGCTGATAACAACAACCCTTAGTAACTCGTCGCGGGGGGCAGTGCTTAGCAAGCAGCGTTCCACCACCCAAGCACTCCGCTGAGCCGGCGAAGTACTTGATAAAAATAGATATAGGCATAGGACTTCAATGGCACCCGTACGAAGGTTTGTGGACCAAAGTACCAGAAAGTTGAATTAAATTAACAATTGTGGGGGATGAGATCGTATCAAAAGCGTCCATGGAAGGGCTACCGGCAATTCGGGGTAAGTGAAATCACGACGGAGGCGGACGGTGTTCGGGGGTGACGTTCGAGCCTCAAGACGAGTGCGAGCTTCGAGACTAAGGCCCCAATCGGCGGAGATGTCGTCCAGTCATACTCACTAACCGGTGCAGCACGTGTAAGCAAAAGGAAGCAGTACAGCATCGCTGTTCGCCGGGAAGAACGAGGGCCTGACGGCAGGACATTCGTGGGAAAGATGTCTAGCTACATCTTCCGTCAGCTTACAGAGGGCGATTTGATTTGAACTCACTGCGCCGTATCGCAGACGGAATAGGCATCACGCCGTTCACGAGCCTGCTTGAATCTTTGCCCGAAGGCAATCTAATGGAAATCTGGTTGTTTTATAGCAATCGAAATAGTCAAACGCATGCATTCCGGCCCCGCATAGCCTTCCATCTTCGCGTCGACCTGGCCTGAAGGTTCCAATCACTATACCGCGTCGCTGCGATGAATCCAGGAGCTCATCGAAATAAATGAAGGAAGCCGTATTGTGACTCTGGTGAATTTCAACATAACGCCGATGCTGGCTTCAGGGGCGATAGCCAACAGCCCTGGTTCCCCTCGATGCGCCGATGATGACGATCGATTGGTTCATAAAGCATTCTTCGGGCTTTCTATGTAGACTTCCTTTGAGGGGCAACCGGGTCACTCTTCGCCTGCATTGATTTCACGAGGTCGGCGGCCGAGGCTCCTTCCAGCGAAAGTCCATAACCAACTTCCCGCACAAGGCGCTCTTTCAGGGGTTGAATGAAATGCACACGCGTGTCGCGGCGCGTCACCTCCGGAGCCTTCAGGTAGAGCGCCGCCAACTCACGCGCCCGGCTAAGGGCCTGACCGTTCGGAACGACCTCGGCAACTACCCCCCATTCATAAGCGGTACGCGCCGGAACTGGCCGTGGGTTGAGCAGGAAAGCTTCCGCCCGCCCCGCACCGGCGCGATAGCTCCACGCGGTAAAAATGCCATCACCAGGCACAACCCCGGCGGCGAAGTGGCCCACGTCCTGGAAGGTCGCACCCTCGGCGGCCACAATGACATTGGCCATTAGCGCGTACTCGGAATGGATATGCGCGCGTCCCTCGATGGCTGCGATGACCGGCACGCGAATGTTGGCTAGGTTTTCCAGAACCTGAACGCCTTCGTCATGGGTCTGGCTCCAGACGCCGGGATCCGATACGTTTTTGAAAGACGACCAGTCGACACCAATCATGAAGTCCCCTCCCGCGCCCGTGAGGATTACGATCTTATTCGCTCGATCTTGTGAAATCCTGTAGAAGGCGTCGACAACCTCGGTATGGGCCTCTGCCGTGAATGTAAGCGGTCCTCCGTTGCTATGGAATTCGACCACCAACACGCCTTCGGCGTCTCGGGTGAGCTTCAGGTTGCGGTAGGCAGCCAAATAGTTGTCTCGAAGTGTTTGCATGATTTTCTCCTTTGTGTATTTAATCTCTCAGACCATTTTGTTCCTGCGCTTCTGCTGATCAAAGACGCAGTTTCCGCCGGCCCGTCGTGAACGGCCCACTCCAAGGGGGTCCGCGGCGGCGAACGGCAGCACGCCCGTAAGCATTTCGTATAAAGTGACGCCTAGAGAATAGAGATCGCTGCGGGAATCGATCGATCGATTCATGCGCCCTGTCTGTTCAGGGGACATGTAGGCAAGGGCGCCGGCACTGATTTCGGGCGGCGCGGGTGTCTGGCGCTCGCGTGGCAGCCAGGATGCGATGCTAAAGCCGGTAAGCCATAAGTGGCCGGCGCCGTCGACGAACACGTTCTCGGGCTCGATGTCTTTATGGATCAGACCACGCTGATGCACGTGCCCTGGCGCGTTCACCAGGCTAATTGCGCTGCGTAGAAAACGAGCTGGATCGAGTGGCTGCTCTTTGTCCTGCTCAAGCATGAGGTCCAGGGGCTCGCCGCCAGGGTCGGCGAGAACAAGGTTTGTCCGTCCTTCGTAACACGTTAACGTCATGGGCTTCGCCGTCCACGCGGGCTCAAGTTCGCCTGCGAGCGAGCATTCGTGCTCAAGGCATCGCAGGCTCTGCGGCAACGGTGGTTCTGCGGTGGGAACCATTATCAGGACAGGCGATAGGTTACCGTGCTGACGAGCGCGGTAAAGGGTGAATTCCGCGCCTTCACGGATCGCCTCCAAAACGAACTCGGGAGGGTCTGTCTTGGAGGGTATTCTGCGTGGGGTTGGAATCGTAGGAGACAGATTCGATCGCATGCGTTTTCGATTTGCTCTTATTTTCCCTGTAGACCGGCTTTCGGGCTTTTAGAAGGTCCTGCGTGTAGAAGAGGCTTCAAATTTGAACCGCTTCTCAACGTGATCGCAGATGAGCAGAAGCCAACCAGGCCTTGGTGCCAGGTTGGGTGCAATGGTTCACGATTCAAATGCCAGCCTCCAGCGCCTCCTTTGCGTCCGGATCTACCTTCCGCACTTCTCCCGTACCCGAAGAAAAAGAGGAGTCGCTTTTTCGCAAGCTGATGAATCGGTCAGTCCATGTTGCGTCCTTTCTATGTGTACCGTCAGATCCCTGGCTATGCGGGAAAGCCGCGCAGTAAGTAAGGAGGCAAAGCGCGGACCAAACTCTGCCATTGCGATAAACGCTTGACATTCTTGACCTTTACGCTGGCGGCGGATCCCGGATGATTGCGCAGTGTCAAACTGTCAACGCACCGTGACATTTAGCGGTCACCACGGTTTTCACCGGTCTTTCGGGCGAGATGGGCCACGACTTCCTTCATATACACACCGCAGAGGAATTTCGCTTTGCCGCGTATCAACTGCAGCAGTACCGTTTCGCCCTCCGTACTGATGGCCGTTACGCTCCTCAGATCGATAATCAGTTCGCGATTTTGAAGATCTGTTCCGGCAATTTGGTAAGCACTCGTGAGTTCAGCGGCCCAAGGCGCGATGAGCTTGCCTTCAACGATTACTCGTCGCTGGCGTTGGTCCTCAATAACCGTGATCTTCAACATGCCACACGTATCCTTGACTTGGGAAAGCGCAACCCACGTACCATGGATCTGCGGCTGGAACCGCCCTGTTTTCAATGCGAAAAGTGGGAATTACTCTGGGAGGGGAGGGAGTGTCAAAGGGGCTTTGACAGTACTCGGTCGAGTCGAGTGTCAGGAATAATCGCGGGGATTGATGCCAAGTTTCTTCATGCGGGCCAGGAGAGTTGTCCGGTTCATCCGCATGCGCGCGGCGGCGCCTTCCGCACCTCCCACTCGCCCCTTTGTCTCGGTGATCGCGCGCACGATCTCGTCGCGTTGTTTTCGGACACGATCGCCTGCGGTACTGCTATTTCCATGTAGTGCGTTGATCGTCTCCCTCACGATACGGGCAATATTATCGTTATTTGTCGCGGCATTTTTTACGGTGCCCTTGGATTCGTCGACCGTCGCTTTTCGCAGTTCGGCTAGGGGAGCCGCCAGCGACTGGCCCCGAGTAAGGATCACAGCCCGTTCGACGAAATTTGCCAGTTCGCGAACGTTTCCGGGCCATTCCCAGGCGGTTAGCGCTTTCATGACAGCCCCGGGAATGCCCTTTATCTCCTTCTGCATTTGTTTCGCAAACTTCTGAACGAAATAACTCACCAGCAGCGGAATATCTTGCTTGCGCTCCCGCAACGGTGGTATTCGAATCGGAAACACGTTCAGCCGGTAATACAGATCGCTCCGAAATTCACGCGCCGCGATCATATCTTCGAGATCGCGGTTGGTGGCGGCTACGAGGCGAACATTCACCTTACGCGTTTGCGTGCTTCCCAGCCGTTCGAACTCCTGCTCTTGAAGTGCCCGCAACAGTTTCGGTTGAATTTCAATCGGGATGTCACCAACTTCGTCTAGAAACAGCGTGCCTTGATCGGCTAATTCGAGCCGGCCAATCTTCCGGGAAATAGCCCCGGTGAAAGCGCCCTTTTCGTGACCAAATAATTCGCTCTCGAGGAGGCCAGTCGGTATTGCCGCACAGTTCACCTTTACGAAGGTGCGGTTTTTTCGACGGCTACGGTCGTGAATCGCACGGGCGATCAACTCCTTGCCGGTTCCCGTTTCGCCGAGTAGTAGAACGGTTGAATCGCTGGACGCGACGGTTTCGACGAGCTGGAGTACTTGCTTGAGCGCCGGACTATTCCCCACAATCTCCTCGAAATTCAGGTCGCCCCGGATTTCTTCTTCGAGATATAGCTTCTCTTGCGCAAGCTTCTCTTTCAGCTCGGAAATCTCGCTGAAGGCCACGCAATTTTCGATAGCGATGGCTATTTGACCGGATGCTTCTTTGAGAAAATCGATCTCATCCGGCAGGAAGGCTTCATCGGTGCTGCGGTTAATGGTCAGAGCTCCGACAACTTGGCCGCGGCTGACAAGCGGTATCACACATTGCGTCTTAAGCCCCTCCGCCACCATCAACTTGTATAGATCGGGTGGGAATTCCTGGGGATTGGCAGTATTCCTGGTTGTCGGTTGCAGCGTCTCCAGAGCTCGCTTACAGGCGCCGACCGACTCGATGAGCATTTCCTCCTTGACAAAGCCCTTGCCCTCTGGAAAATCCAAGGCATACAGGCGGAATTTACCCGTAGCCGGGTCGGCGAGCGAAATATGGACCGCGTCCCAATCCATGACTTCACGAATACTCGCTGAGATTGCCCGCAGCAATTCGCGACGCTCCAGGTTTGAAGTGATCTCCTTCGTTAGCTTTAGAAGAAGCTGGAGCCTGCTATTCTGAGTAATAATCGCTTGCTCCGCAGTCTTGCGCGCTTCGATGTCGGTATTCGTTCCGTACCATCTCACGACCCTTCCGTGGTCCAGTGACGGAGTCGCACGAAATAGAAACCAGCGGTACACCCCGTCGAAACGGCGCAGTCGCGCTTCGATCTCACCTGACTGCCCGGAAGCCAGCCTTCCGCGCCAGTAGTCCGCGAGCCTGTTCAGATCATCCGGATGGACAGCGCTGATCCAGCCCCAACCACGCACCTGATCCGCGGAAAGGCCAGCGTAGTCCAACCACCGCCTGTTGAAGAATTCAGCCGCGCCGTCTGCTGCTGCCGACCAGGCCATGACCGGAATGGTTTCAATGACGTCCCGGAGCTCTCGTTCGCTGTTTTGCAGCCGCCAGTTCTGGCGTTGTAATTCTAGTTGGGCGGCCTCGGCCTGCCTAAGATTGAAATTATCGTCTATCGCGAACGCAACCACTCGCCCGATCAGGCGTAGGAAGCCAATGTCTTCGCTACTGTAGGCGGCTCCAGGGGGTCCGGACATTCCCAGGGCACCCAGGCGTCGATGCGGTGTTGTGAGGGGCACAAAAACCAGCGGCCCAATTTCAAGACCTTGCCCCGTAATGCCTTGCTTAAGCCGGGCCGGCACTCTTTCGTCTGCGTCCCAATCTGCGATGTGAAAGGGTTCCTGGGTAGCGTAAGCACGCCAGGACGGCCGCTCATGTACCGGCACATCGGCGTACGCACTGATCAAGCTCTTCTCGGACCCCACCACCGCCCATTCGACTTCGCTGGAATTTTCCTTATAAACAATGATGTAGAACTGGAAGAAGTCGAGGAACTCGCCCAGTTGTTCCGAGAGGATTCTCGTCAGCTCCTCAGGCTCGCTGCATCCGGAAAGTGCTTCGCTAATTCGTAGCAAGGCCTGATAGCGTTGCCCTTTGTGTGGCGTCCCAATAGAGATCTCTGAGCTCATTTCGCGTTTGGGATTAACCCCCTTTTCATTTTCGACCCCAAGAGGTTCACTCCGCAATTCAAGACTCGTATAACCGGGCCTGACCGTCGCATCCCGGCTTATGCGAACAATCCGGTTGGCAACGATGGTGCTCCCCCCGGAAAGCGATTGACGCAGTGTAGGGTCCTTAGGGTGCGATCCGCCTCACGCCGCTTTGAGGAAGCAGCCCTGGACGGCGTCCTCCGCATCTGCTCGAGAGGCCAGAATGCGATATGCGAACCCGAAGCCACGGCTCGCTACATTAACTCTACGAAATCTCCACGCCCGTGAGGCCCTGGAACCCGTATTCTGAGGTTGTCATGCGAGGAGGATTTGTAGTGCAGCTTCGGAAGATCGCGCCGGACAGCCAACTGGAGGGCGTCGTGGAAGAAGTAGACACCGGGAAGCAGGCCAAATTCCTTTCTGACCACGAATTGATTGAATTTCTCCGGGAACGCTTCACTGAGACAATGCAACAGCCTCAAAACAAAGAAGGGAACGAATGACCGGACGAACAACTGTCGTCGAACCGGCGGATGCCATACCTGAAATTACATCAATCGTCCATGACCTCCGCAACCCTTTATCGACGATCCACGCGAGCGCGGAAGTGCTACTCAGCTCAAGAATGTCTGAACGACAAGTCCACCGAATTGCACGCAATCTGTATGGCGCCTCGATCCGCATGAAGGAACTGCTCGACGAGGTCTTAATCCGCCACAGCGGGACAAACCGGGACCTGGAGTCATGCGATGTGCGGGAGTTGGTTATCGCCGCGATGGACAGAGTAGCTCTTGTCGCGGAGGCTCAGTCGGTGCAACTAATTGAGAATGTCTCCGAAAACCTCGTTATTGCTCTGGATCGCCAGCGCATCCAACGAGTTCTCGTCAACTTGTTCGTAAATGCGCTTGACGTCATGCCAAGCGGAGGAAAGATTCGAGTCTCGGCAATTCCCCAACACAGCTCCGTTTTGATCAAGGTTCGGGATACCGGACCAGGAATCGATCCTGGGATTCGCGACCGGCTCTTCCAGCCCTTCGCGACGGCCGGGAAGTCGGGCGGCCTCGGCCTGGGACTTGCTTTCTCGCGGCAGGCCGTGCTCGATCACGGCGGACAAATGTGGGTGGAAGCGGGCGGCCAGGGTGCCTGCTTTGCCCTCTATTTGCCGAAACACGCCGCGGCCCACGACACGATCAGTGCTGGGACCCGTATGCCGAGCCTTCCCAGGATTCGGCCAAAACACGCCGAACCGGAGGAGCTGTCAGCAGTGATTCCCTGAGCGGCTCATCGCGTTCAAATGAACCTGCGATTTCCATGATCAGCTCTTTCGCGCGCGCACGATGTCTGCAGGCCTTTTCACGATCCCGTTCTTCGTACAAACTCCAGGCACTGCTGTGGACCTGCCATGCCGCCACAGGGATGCCGAACCTGTCGAGTATGGCGACGGCATGATCGATGCATCTGTCGGCGCCAGTTAAATCCTTCTCCGCCCTGGCTACCCGAGAACTCATTTCCCAGGCGAGCGCGTGCATGTTAGGGTCAACGGCAGAAAAAGCGGACGACAATAACTCATCCACTTCGCGGCGAGCACCAGCGACGTCGCCTGCCTGCAGCAGCACTTCCGTCATTCCGAGCTGAGCCTGCAATCGCCAGCGCCAGTGCAGAATAAACTTAGGCGTAATCTGAGGATCATGCACTTGGGAAAAACATTGCAGGGCTCTATCGAGATTGCCCTGATAGAGCTCCGCTTGGCCGGAGGTGATTCTGGAAACGGTCCTGATCCAGGAGGCATGCTGGCCAGCTTCGCTTGCCATGGCGGCCTTGCTGAGGCGGCTCACTCCTTCGAAGTCGTAGCAAAGCGTGCGTAACCACAACTCTCCGAAGATAGAAATCCACGGATCTTGCCCATTCTTATTTTCCAACTCCCTTCCCGTTCGAACCATGCGGAGCAGTTCCCCGAACCGGCCGCGGGCGACGAGGACCAAAAACTTCGGAACCCGCCCCAGACGATTGGAGGTCTCTTTGATCAAGGCGTCGGCCTGGCTTTGAGCTTCCAAGTAGCCGCCCTGCAGCGCCAGCACGTAGATGTAGCCATCGTGAACCGTGCTCGAACCGCCCAAACGGCGAATGATCTGGAGGGCGGCAGAACAGGCCTCTGCGTCTTCTTCGCGCCCCGCGTCGTATACAAAGCGGAACCCAGCTACGGCTAAACGCATCTGTGCCGCGAGGAGCGGATCGTCAAGGCTTTCACTCACCTCGATCGCCTTTCGGCCGACCTCACTGCCGCGCGCGGCGTCCAAATACCAGGCAGGAAAACCAAGATGGATCAGGGCACGGGCATGGGCGGCCTTGAGGCCTGCTTCATTCGCCAGATCCACCGCAGATTGATAGGACGCAGCCGAGTCGGACATCTCCCCAAGGACGTAGTGCATATCCCCGACGCGCTGAAAGATTTCGACTTCCAACTCGGGCTGAGAGCCGGAAACCAGTTCAAGAGCGCGCCGGAGGATTCGAATGCAGTCCCGGTGGGAGAACCGGTTTGCCGCGTTTTCCGCCGCAAGCATAAGGCAACGCGCGGCGCGCTCGTAGTCACGTCCTTCCTTGAAATGCAGCGCAAGTTCTGAGGCCAGTTCAGGTTTTCCAGCGCTGCAGATTGGCAGCAGCTGCTCTCCCAAAGTCCGGTGCAGCGTAGCCCGATGAAGACCAGAGAGGCTACGATAAAGAGCTTGCCGGTAGAGGGAATGTCCAAATTCGTAATAAGCGGAAAGGGATCCGTCGGCGGCTTTTTGAATCCCGACTGATCGGATGAATTGCTGACGATTGGCGAGCTTGTCGCACGCTTCCTCGATCGCAGCGGGGGACACATCCAGCATCGCCGCAACGGCCCAAACTGAAAAACGTTCGCCGGCGACGCAGCCAGTCTGCAGGATGCGCAAATCTTCCGAAGGAAGGTTCTCCAATTGGATCTCGAGCATCTGTTGCAGCGTCTCGGGGATACCCGGATAGACTTCTCCGAGGGGCGCGGCCAGAATCAACCTGCCGTGCTCCGCTGCGATCAAACCTTTCTTGGCCATGTCCTGCACGATAGCGACCATGAAAAGCGGGTTTCCTCCTGAGTTGTGGTGAATCAGGCTCGCAAGACCGGCGGGAAGACACTCCACGGAAAAGTTCTTCGTGAGATAGTCCGCGACATCCGACTCCTCAAGGTGTTCCAAAACAACTTCGTGGCACAGTCCGCGGACCAGCAAATCCTGTTTCAGCGTCTTCAACGGATTTTGGGAAAGCAGGACATCGACGGGGCGGTACGTGCCGAGCAGGAGCACCTTCGCCGGTTCTCTGCGGCGGGCGAACGCCGAGATCAGGTCCACGGTTGAAGGATCGACCCAGTGGAGATCTTCCAAAATCAAAAGCAACGGCCGTTGCAGCGAAATGCTTTCGAGAGTCTCGCAGAGCTCGCGCATCATGCGTTCTCGAGTGCTCCCTAGAATCTCCCGTTGCAGGGTTTCCCGCTGCTCGGGCCTTACGAGTCCGGAAAATTGAATCAGCCAAGTGGGCGCTCGCTGGCTGAACGCCTGGATCAAAGAACCGTCCTCATCGCGCCGGATCAGTGAGCCGATCGCCTCCAGAATTGGATAATAAGCTTCGATCCCGCCGAAATCCTCAATGCATTGTCCACGTGCGATTCGCAGATTCGAGTCGCGACCACTTCGCTTCTGGAACGCGTCCACAAGCGTGGTCTTGCCGATTCCCGCTTCACCTGTTACGAAGGCTACCTGTCGCTGGCTGCCCAATGTCAGTTGCAAACAATCTTCAAGCCGGGCGAGACCTGTATGTCGTCCCACCATCCTGTGGGCGGGTTCGTTGACGGAGACCGTTAACGTCGCGGCGGGCTCGACTGATACGGGAGCTACGAACCGGTAGCCTCGCTTCGGGAACGTTTCGATGAATGCCGGTTCGTCGGACCGATCTCCCAGCACCCTGCGGATTTCGAGGACGTATTTTCGGATGCCTTCCCGATTGACATGCGTCTCCGCCCACAACGCCTCCAGAAGCTCATCTTGTGATACAAGGCGGTCCGCGTGTTCAACCAGATAACGGAGCACGTCAAACGCCTTCGGAACAAGGGCCACACGCTCCTTACCTCGCCACAGACAATGATTCACAATGTCAAGCCGGAACGGACCGAACGCTTTCATTTCGGACAGGCTCGCAGTCCGCATTCGAAAGGAGGCTGGCGGATTCGAATGCAATTGTATTTCCGTATTATAGATGACTTGCGCAGCCAAGAAGGCTTGAATTGATCTATTCCGCTCACTTCAGGCAGGTTATCGTGGTCCGGAGCGCCTGCCAATACCCGGGAACGTCAGAATTTACGTACACGACGGAGTTGACTCCAACCCTAAGGATTCCAACGCTTCCCGGGTAGTAACGTCGTCACCGCACGGTAGCTGCATGGATCCCGCCGGTGCTTGTTCGTGCTTCGAAGCGCTTGCAGAGAAGTCCATCGATCGCGAATGGGCCGGAACCACCGATGACTAGGGCTGCCAGGCAAGCGATATAGAGCAGGATTATCTCATAACCCACCGGTCCGAACTTCGCGCCGGTCGCGGTCACGGCGAGGAGCTTGATGGAGCTGAATCCATACCGCAAGTGCACTTTGAACATGGCCACCAATAAGACAGCCGTCAGTGGCACGCTGACAATCGTCACAAATGCGCCTAGCAGTACGGCCAAGCCGCCGAGCACTTCGGTAAGGATCGTCAACCACGCCATCAGGTGCGGGGCGGGGACGCCCATCCCCTGGAGAACCGCGGCAAACATGCCGGGCCCTCTGGACAGCTTGGCAAACCCATGTTGCATAAACCCAAATCCAATGATCAGCCGCAGTGGAATAGGGGACCAGCGAACCATTGGCAACCGGGTCGATAATCTAAGAACGAAATCGATCAATGTCTTCATGGTGTCACTTCAAGGTAAGAATCGATCGCCGAACTCTATTGACATCATGACATCACTATGTCACTATGTCAATATTGACGATTGATCCTCAGAGCCCAGTGCCGCTTTATGCTCAGCTCGAATCGCTGCTTGCCGCTGAAATCGCGGCCGGCGCTCTTCCTCCGGCGAGTCGCCTGCCGAACGAGGAGGACCTCGTCAAACGATATGCGGTCAGCCGCACCACCGTTCGGCAGACAATTCAGAACCTTATACGGCGCGGACTGATCGAGATCCGGCGTGGCAAGGGCACTTTCGTCTTAGAACCCAAGATTACGCAGGAGCTGACCGAATTAAGCGGATTCGTGGAAGACATGCAGTCTCTCGGCCGCCAGGCGTCCGCCCGCCTGCTAGATAAACAGATAGTGCCAGCGAGTGACTCTGTAGCCCGTCAACTCGGGATCATCGCGGGAACTCCAGTGGTCCGCATTCAACGCGTCCGATCGGCGGACAATTCTCCGCTGTCCTTTGATGAAACCTATTTACCACGGGAGATCGGCGAGAGAATCCTGGAGAACGATCTGGAAACGGAACCGATCTTCTCATTGCTCGAGCAGAAGTACGACACGCCTTTGGTGGAAGCGGTGTACCGCCTGGAAGCGGTATCTGCTGATACGACAGTAGCGCGGGCGCTCGGTATTGCCGCCGGCAGCCCGATATTCCTGATTGAGCGCACTTCGTATACGGCGGGGTATCAGCCGGTCGATTACGAAAAACTCTATTACCGAGGCGACCAGATCCGATTCGTAACCCGGCTGGCCCGCCGGCCGCGAACGGAGGGCGGAGTCCGATAAGATGACTGGCTTGCTTCAGCTTGTGGTTGTTCGTGGTTTCCCCGGCGGCTAGAACACCTCGGCGGCATACTGGGCACGGCGAGCGGTGTTGTTACCGTAGAGCCACTCCCATCCGCGCCGGCACGGGAATGCGGCAAGAGTAAGAGGCAGATTCGTAAACTCAGCGTGGGAAGGCGGCGTCGTAAGGGCGTTCCGATTCCAAACTTGGTAAAAACCCGCTACTCGACGGATCGCACGATCAACGATCGTGGAAATAGATGCTATTGTTTCGTAAACTTATTCGTTTCTGGCTGGGTCTCAAAGCCCTGGGTCTTCTAGCTAGCATTATCGGTGTCTTATTCCTGATATCGCAGGGGCGGACCGAATTCAACCGCGTGCACCTGATCGCCACGATCATGGGCGCCCTCGCGCTGGACGTGTCCGCAGGAATCGCCTGGTGGATGCTGAAGAAGGGCAAGCGGTCCGCGCGGACCTGGGCGATTATCGCCAGCACGGCAGCACTGGTGCCTTCCAGTCTGTACTTGCTTCTGCACCCGGGCCAATATCCTTTTACCGTCTTTACGGGAGGGTTCCTCGGCTTGGCCGGGTTGGTGGCCTATTTGGCCGGCGATTCGGCGATCGGAGTAGACGACGCGAGCGCACCGAAGAAAGTGCGGATGGCCGGCGACGGCACCAGTAAGTTTCACGATTACTTCGCTCAAGCCATCTCGATGGGCATAATCTGGCTGGCCTTCCAGCTATGGAACCAGTGGGGGGTGGCCCATGGGCTTGCCCGTCCACGGCTAATTTCTTATCTGGCGCAGCTCAACGTCGCCGTATTGCTCACCACGCTGTTTCACGAACTGGGACATGTCGCCGCGGGATGGGCCTGCGGCAAAATACTGCGCGTGTTGCAGGTCGGGCCATTTCGATGGGCTGTCCGCAACGGGAAGTGGAAATTCGAGTTTCAATTGCGAAAGTTCTATGGAGGGGGCGTGGCGATGGTTGCCCCCGACCTGCACAATATGCGCAGGCGCCAAGCTTTGTTGCTTATGGGCGGTCCTGCTGCGTCTCTAGTAGCAGGCTCGATCTTCGCGATGATAACCCTCACCGCGGCCGGCCATTTCTGGCAGCCATATTGGAGCCTACTCAGCACGCTGGCGACGCTCTCCATCGCCGGCTTCGTTGTCAATATGATTCCACTCCAGCCGCAAAGCCAGTACTCGGATGGCGCGCAGATCTATCAGATCCTCACGAATGGACCATGGGCGCGAGTCCATCTTGCCTTCGCGATGGTGACTACCAGCGCAGTAGCGCCAATAAGGCCGCGCGACTTCGACATGAACGTTATCAACCAAGCCATCGATTTTGTTCGACACGGCGAGCGCGGATTGCTGCTCCGGCTGGTGGCATGCAAACACTATATCGATAAGAACCGGATCCCCGAGGCGCTCGCGTACATGGGTGAGGCGGAGGCGCTTTTCGCAGAATGTAAGTTCGAAAAACCGCAGGATATTTGTGCCGAATTCGCGTTCGTAAATGCGTTTTTTAAACGGGACCTCGCCGCGGCCGATCTGTGGTGGCAACGGATCGAAACGTTAGACAGGATCGACACTGACGCCAATTATTGGCGGGCGAAGACCGCTCTTTTATGGCTGAAGGGAGAGCAGAAAGAGGCATTCGGCGCATGGCAGCGCGGCAGTACCCTGGCGCAGGAACTTCCTTCGGCAGGTACCTATGACTTCACGCGATCCTGCTTCCTCAAGTTGCGCAAGGCGCTCGATGGGGTGATTCCAACAACTCCGCAGCCGCTCGCCGCGGTTATCGAATGGCCAGAAATGCGCTCAGCTCTTGAAGCCTGACATCCGTCTCGTTTGCGTAGGCCGTCAAAGCGCGTTGACGGCAGTTCCACTCTTACGCCGGAGCAGGACCGGCGCCACAGTGCATAAGGGATGAAAGAGCCTGTTTACTTGGGTTATCCGTTCAGTTTTCTAGCCGAGCCTTTGCAAGCATAGGCGCGTCTCGTGACCTCCAATAATTTTGATGCCGTGGGATTCGACGAACGCTCCGTCGATATAGTGCTTCGTGATTATGTTCATGCATTCTTCTCCTTGATGGCAGCGACGGACGGTTCGTCCATTACATATTTTGAGTCGTCGTTCGAAAAAATACGAAAAGAGACAAAGTGCGTGCGTAAGGTGGCAAAACCGCTAAACGGGCGGAACTACCCACAATATGTAATATCGTTTCGACCCCATCCTGCGTTAGCATGAGCTTGTTTCTAGTCACTGCTGGCGCTGACGTGGAAAGCGAGCGGACCATGGACCGCGCCGGGACCGTCTGTACCGGTTCGCGACAACAGAAGGAGATATCCGATGAGGAAATGATGGCAGACGTGACGCTGTTGAAGCTCAAGTCGGCCGCCTGCAGTGGAGGGTGAGGCGCCCGACAGCAAAAGCGACTTGGGGCTTCCGCGCCCGTTTAGCATGACACGTGACTGCATGAGAGCCGAAAAAAATGATTATGCACGATGATTTGAAGGACCTCATCGCAACAAGCTCAATGGGGCCTGTACCAGAGTTGTCTACCTCTGCTCTCATCCGCTCCAATCCGGGCCTCCGGTCTGTTTGGCGCGCGCTGGAGGTGGTCGCCCCGACCAATTCAGTGGTTCTGATTTTAGGAGAAACCGGCACCGGCAAGGAACTGGTCGCGAGGGCCGTTCACGACGAAAGTCCCCGCAAACACGGCCGTTATGTGAAGGTGAACTGCGCCGCAATGCCTGCCGGGCTGATCGAAAATGAGTTGTTTGGCCATGAGCGCGGGGCATTCACGGGGGCATTGTCGCGGACCGACGGCCGTTTTCAGCAAGCGCATGGCGGGACGCTTTTTCTTGATGAAATCGGAGAATTGCCGCTAGAGTTGCAGCCGAAGCTCCTGCGGGTGCTGCAGGAACGGGAGTGCGAGCGTGTTGGCGGCGGATGCACGATCCGCGTCGATGTGCGCGTGATCGCTGCCACGAATTCTGACTTGGAGCAAATGGTCTCGCAGCGGCGATTCCGGGCGGATCTTTTCTACCGGTTGAACGTGTTTCCCATCCTGATCCCACCCCTGAGGGACCGACTGGATGACATCCCGCTCATTACCAAGCACTTTATCCGCATACTCTCATCGCAAATGAATAAGGACGTGAGTCAGATTGCGGACGAGGCACTCAAATGTCTCCGGCGCCACACGTGGCCCGGCAATGTTCGGGAACTACAAAATGTCATCGAGCGCGCGGTTATCCGCTCATCCGGTACTACGGTGGAGATTTCGACCGAGGAGCTGAGGGCTGCATCACCTCCAACCGGCGCGATGAGACGAATGCTGGCGGAAACGGAGCGGAGCCACATTCTTCACGTCCTCAAGGAAACCAACGGCGTCGTATCGGGCCCGAACGGCGCAGCGTCGCGCCTCGGGTTGCCGCGAACTACTTTGGCGTCACGCATGCAAAAACTCGGGATCGTTCAGCGGAAGACCGTGCAAGATATGGAAGGGAACTCCGATCTATGAGGGAATTCCAAACGTAATGACGGGGTGGCAGACATGTTGCCGCTTGCGTCTTCGGGAGGAGTGGCGGATGGAAAGCCCCTGCGAGCAGCGCAGTCGAGTTGCGAAGGCTCCCATGCGGGCGACCCTTCCGCCTAGAATGTGTGAGATGTCTGTCGTCGAATAGGGCGTTCATGGAACCGAAAAACAGAGGTATGGCGGAAGGCGGGGAAACCGACGAATTGTCGCAGGATCGGCTCTGGTTTCTCGAGGGTATGGACCGGGTCAACCAAGCTATTCAGGACACCGACGATCTCCAACAGACGGCCCACGTACTCGATGCCATGTTGTCCATTTTCGACTGCGATCGAGCGTGGATAACCTATCCCTGTGATCCGGAGAGCAAGACATGGCGAACGGTGGCGGACTGCGCACGCCCGACGCTTGCCCATTCTGTGCCGGTCAGCCTTGATGTGACGGTAGACGCGGCTATGGCTGATATGCATCGCCTCGTTAGCGCTTCAGAAGGTCCCGTTTGTTTCGGGACGGAAAATAGCGAAGCGATATCAGCCCGTCCCGGCGTCCGGTCCCAAATCTGTGTGGCTATCCATCCGAAGATGGACAAGCCGTACATGTTGGGTCTGGAGCAATGCACTTGTGCGCGGAACTGGACCCAGCAGGAACAAAGATTATTCAAAGCGATCGGGCAGCGAATCGCAACGCTGCTTACGAGCCTGTTGTTGTCTCGCGAGCTACAAGAGAACAAGGCTAGGCTTGAAGAAGCACAGCGCGTCGCACATGTGGGGTACTGGGAGTGGGACCTTGAGACAAATGTGGTGGTTTGGTCGGCCGAGACCTATCGTATCTTTGGGCTCAAACCGGAAGAACGGCCAATGGACTTCGCGACGGTCCGCGGAATGGTCCACCCGGAGGACCGAGAGGCTCTCTACAGCGGAGTGGACGTGGAGATTGATGCCGGCGTGCACCCCATTGCGGAGTTTCGGATCGTCACTCCAAACGGAGAAGTGCGCACGGTACACGCCATCACCTCTAAGCTTTGGAGCGCCCTGCCGGGCGATCCAGACGATGGAGAATCCCTAAGAGCCCGCAAACTGTTCGGTACCGTTCAAGACATTACGGAATTGAAGCGGGCAGAGGAAGCTCGCCATGCCTTGTCTCAGGACTTGCAAGAAAGCAAAGCGTGGCTCGAAGAAGCACAACGCGTTGCTCATCTTGGCTACTGGGTATGGGACCTGGAGACGAATCAGGTCATCTGGTCCGAAGAAACCTATCGCATTTTTGGTCTGGCGCCACGGGCTGGCTCCTTTGACATAGGGAAAGTAAGTGAAATGATCCACCCTAGTGATCGAGAGAGCGTATTTCGGACAGCAGAAGAGGCTATTCGTACTGGGACGCGCGCTGACTCGGAACATCGGCTAATTCGTCCCGACGGGGAAATGCGCGTCGTACATAGCTTGGGTGACTTGAAGAAAACTTCAGAGGGGCGAACCCAAATGTTCGGTACAACCCAGGACATCACCGACCGGAAACACGTCGAGGAAGAACGCCAGACCCTATCAAGCGCGTTACACCAAAGCAACGCCAGGCTCGAAGAAGCTCAACGAGTGGCTCACATAGGACATTACGAATTTAACCCTGTCGAGAATCACGTCACTTGGTCCGCCGAACTTTGTCGTATCTGGGGGCTACCGCCGGCAAAAGGCCCCATTGACATGACGGTCGTTTTCGAAAAGATTCACCCAGAGGATCGGGAATATGCCGCCCGAGTAGTGGAGGAAACCATTCGTAATGGAACCCGCTTGAAGGCGGAACATCGCATCATTCGTCCGGACGGCGAAGTGCGATTTGTTCAAGTCCTGGGAACTGTGAAAAGAGATGCCTCGGGAACCGCGTACGAACTGTTCGGTACATGTCAGGACATCACTGAGCGCAAACTCGCAGAACAAGCCCTAAGGAGGAGCCAGTTCTACCTAAGTGAAGGCGAGCGTCTTGCTCATATGGGGAGCTGGGCGTCAAGAGATCTAGGTATCCGTTGGTCGGACGATTTAGATATCTATTGGTCTGACGAGGTCTACAAGATCTTTGGGCTTGACCCGAAAAGCGGGACTCCGAACCTTCAGCAGTTTCTGGCCGAGATCCATCCACAGGACCGAGCGTCAATGGCGGAAACGATGAAGAGGATGCATGAGCAGCGCTGTAGCTGCGATGCGACCCATCGAATTATTCGGCCCGACGGAGAGTTGCGGTACGTTCGTTGCGTCGGTGTCCCTGTGTTCGAAGATGGAGTTTTTCAGGGATTCCATGGCACCACAATAGACGTCACAGCGCATGAGCTATTGACGCAGGAGTTGCGACGAGAGCAAGCTTACTTTGCAGAAGCGCAGGGCTTGGCTCACATCGGCAGTTGGGCAACCAATTACAGGACAGGGCAGATACATCACATTTCGGATGAGACTTTTCGCCTGCATGGTTTCGATCCTCGAGAAGGCCCAATTCCACTGGAGCGTTTTTACGACACGATTCATCCGGAAGACAGGCCGGGTGTGACAGCTGCCATCGAAGACGCAATCAGAACAGGTGCGGATTTCGACCTTCGAGAGTATCGGATTTGTCGTTCCGATGGCACGATTCGATTTCTGCGCGCGATAGGACATCGCAATCCGTCTGAAGAAATTGGCTATTACATCGGCATCACAGCGGACATAACGGATCGAAAGCGCGGGGAGGAGGAGCGCGAACGGTTGCGCCGGTTAGAGGCTGATCTCGCGCACATCAACCGGGTCAACATGATGGGAGAACTGGCCGCCGCGCTGGCGCATGAGATCAAACAGCCGATTGCCGCCTCGATTACAAGTGCCAATGCTTGTTTGCGATGGCTCGCTCATGATCCACCGGATCTGGAAAGAGCACGCGCAGCGGCCGCCAGGATTGATCGGGAGGGAAACCGGGCGGCTGATATTATCAACAGTCTGCGAGCCTTCTACAAAACAGGAACTCCGGGTGAGCGCCAAGTGGTTGACGTTAAGGGAACCATCGAAGAAATGCGGGTCCTACTACAGACGGAGGCCGCTCGCCATGGTGTAACAATCCACACCGAACTGGAATCGGATATTCCCAACATTCTGGCGGACCGAGTGCAGTTGCAACAGGTCCTCATGAACTTGATGCTAAACGGGATTGAAGCCATGAGAGACTGCGGCGGGGCGTTGACGGTCAGGTCAGAGGTCAATTCCGAAGGTCAACTGGCAGTCTCCATCGGCGACACTGGTGTAGGATTACCGGGGGAAAGTGCGGAACTGATTTTTGATCCTTTTCATACGACGAAACCACACGGCACGGGAATGGGACTAACCATTACGCGTTCGATTGTCGAGTCATATGGCGGAAAAGTGTGGTTCACCGCGAATCAAGGGCCCGGCGCGACTTTTCATTTCACTCTCCCCTGTGGAGCTGAGGCACATGCATGAAAAGCGCTGCTGCATCTATTGTGTTCGTCATCGATGATGACCGGGGCATGCGTCAGGCGATTCAGGATCTCGTCGAGTCAGTTGGACTTCGTGCCGAGACGTTTTCAACTGGTGAGGAGTTTCTCAAAAAGCCACGCACCTCCGACCCGAGTTGCCTGGTTCTTGACATCAGGCTACCTCAGATGAGTGGGCTCGATTTCCAGCGAAAGTTGGCGGAAATGGGTCTGCGTATCCCTATTATCTTTATCACGGCGCATGGAGACATTCCGATGTCGGTCAGAGCCCTGAAATCGGGTGCTGTCGAGTTTTTGACCAAACCTTTTCGGGATCAGGATCTTTTGGACGCGATTCAGCAGGCGCTTCAACGTGACCGGGCAGCACGCGAGCAATTGACTGAAATCAACGAGTTGCGTGAACGTTACGATACACTAACCGCGCGTGAACGCGAGGTGATGACCCTTGTGATTTCAGGCATGCTTAATAAGCACATCGCGGCGAAGATCGGCGCCAGCGAAGCAACCGTAAAGATCCACCGGGGTCACGTCATGACGAAGATGCGAGCTGGCTCGTTGATTGAATTAGTCCGCATGGCCGACAAATTCAGCCTCCCGCCCAGATAGTCATTAATTCCGGTGGGACTCTTGTTCAAACCACAGGGTAGTAGCCGCATAACACCAAGGGCGTAGTTTGTTCGACGCGGGCTCGATTGTGTTGCCGTGCGGATGACGTTACGCTTCTTGAGTGCCCATAGAACAGAACTCAAGTCTTGTGGCAATTCTCGACGACGACGAATCGATACGCGATGCGCTCCTGGACTTGGTCGAGTCGGAGAAGATACCCGCACTGTGCTTCCGCACGGCAGAGGAATTCCTGGATTCGAGGGCCGGACGAGAAGCCTCGTGCCTGATTGCAGACATTCGAATGCCGGGTATATCCGGCCTCGAACTGCAGGCGACACTCAACATCGAGAGGTGGCCGTTACCGATCATCTTCATCACCGGTCTGGGCGACATTCCGATGGCGGTACGTGCAATGAGGGAAGGAGCGATCGATTTCCTGACCAAGCCAGTCGACGATACTGCCCTGCTTAACTCGGTGGAAAGGGCATTCCAGCGATACCGCGAGAATCGACAGGAGGCAATCGAATACGAGAGCTTCGCCGCTAGATATAAGGGTTTGACGCCCCGAGAGCGGCAGGTGCTGGCGCTCTTGGTTCGCGGTTTGCAAAACAAGCAAGCTGCATTTGAGTTAGGGATCACAGAGTACACTGTTCAAGTCCATCGCGCACACATTATGCGAAAGATGGAAGCGGACTCCTTCGCCACGTTGGTCAGAGTTGCCGCCAAGTTCACACTTGAGCCGCCGGACGACGCGAAGTGATTCTGCCGCCTTTTCCTCTCTGTCTGAGCCTTTTCTAAAACGCTTGTCAGCTAAAGGGTTGTGTTGCGCCAGCGTCGGTGGCAGCCTTCGGGAGGGATTTCCAAACGGCGTCAATGATCACGGCCATGCAGAGTTCTGGCGACGTTTCGCCACCCCATGCGGTGCTTGGCCCGATGTCGATGAGTGGGGGCCGCCCGGTACTCAATCTTGGCACCGTGCGCGATCACTGGTAACGTAGTGCCTCCACCGGTTCGATGCGCGCCGCGCCGGGAACCAGACTGCCAGAAATGCGATCAGACTCAGCGCCACCGGCACCAGGGCGAACACCACAGGATCGTGACCCTTCACGCGGAACAGGAAGCTTTCGAGAAACCGCGTCAGCGCGAAGGCCGAGCCCAACCCGACGAACGCGCCTGCTAATGCGAGTTGCAGGCCCTGGCTCATCACTATTCCTCTTACCTGGCCGCTTGTCGCGCCCAGCGCCAGGCGAATACCGATTTCCTGCGTGCGTTGCTGGACGCTATAGCCATCAGTCCGAGGAGCAAAGACGCGATTTCTGAAGAGGCGATTAGTGATCAGCTCTGCGCGGTAAAGTTAGCGGCGGCCGGAACCGGCCTGCAGCCCACGACTGAGAGCCTGAGAAACCTGACACTAAGTTTGGGCTCGCCGGGCAAGGTTCGAACTCTTTCCTTTCAACTGCAAATATTCAGAGAACTTGGGCGGGACTTGCGCCCCTTCCCGCATCCGTTGCTGAACTGCGTTTTGGTACTCGCGCAGTGTAGTGACTCGGCGCGATGCCCTCGGCAACTTGCAGCGAACCATATCCACGAGTATTTCAACCTCCCATGGTTGGAAGCTGCTGCGATTCAGACTCCCCCTTATCAGCTCTTCAATTAGCCGATTGAACTGCATCAGGACCGCATTGTGTTCTAACTCATCCATATGAACCGCTCCGGACTCTTTTGCTGCGCCGCCTGCTATGCAGAAAGGGTCAATTTGGTCGCATCCAGCCCCCGCACCCACAGGCCAGCCCCCCTCCCTCGACGCACATGTGCTATTACCTGCATGATATTAGGAGTCGAAAATCCCTCTAAAATCTAATGCGTAATCGGTCGAACAAATTTGCATTTGCGCAGCGAGAAATAACGGGGAAGCTGACGTCAGCAACTGAGACTTTAGGCCCCCCGCACCGGTGTCGCGGCTCCACGGCGTCCGGTGTTCCGGTGCGCGCAGTTTCAGACACCGGTCCGTAGAACTGGCCAGGGAACTAAGTCTCGGATCTTCAGAGATCTCCATTGGGCACCGCATACTCTATGGTGCATTGACGCCCGAGGAACGTTTCATCAGAAGCCTCATCGAGCCGCCGGCGAAGGGCTTCGAGGATTGGGGCGTAGCGGGGTGCCGCTGGCTGACGGCGCTTGCCGGGGCCTGATAGCGGTCCTGTTAAGACGCTTTCCCCTTTGCCGCCGCCTTCTTTTTCGCGGCCCACCCTTTCTTCATTGCGATGGATAGCGCCTTTCGTCCTGCCGTCGTAAGGCCGCCTTTCCTGAGTGCCACCGGAACCTTCGCTGGCGCGGCTTTGGGCGCCGCGGTAACGGGATCCCGTGCCCCGAGAGCAGCCTTCGCCACGTTGATCGCGGCCCAGCGTTTGTTTGTCCCCGCGATGATCGCCCGTCTGCCGGCCGCACTCATCTTTCGTTTCGCCGCCGGCCTAAGAGCTACGTTGCCCTCCGGTTTCGAGTTCTGTTCGACAGACGGCAGTACCGCCTTTCGACCAGGACCCGGCGTTTTTTCTGTCGTCGTCGGACCTTGAAGGGCCTCGATTGCTGCCGTTAGCTTGTCTCGTTCCTTTATGAGCAGAGCGAGGAGGTGGTCAGTTGCCATGAATGTGAGGCTAACATACCAGGTTTGTATACTTCGTCCAACTCTTAGCCTGCGGATGCCGTGCTTATTTAGCCGGTGAGCGCTGTAGCCACCCGCTCTGGCAATAAAAAGGAAATGAACTTTATCCTGAGATCTAACGTCTAAGGCCACATGGTCTTATTCGAGGATCTTCGATTCGGACTTAGAAAGCCGGCAAAAGATCCGGTCTTCACGTTGACCGCGGTGGCCGCTCTGGCTTTGGGTATAGGTGCGAACGCGACCGTATTTGCGATTACAAACGGTGTTCTGTTTAAGAACATGCCTTTCGTCGACGATCGCATCCTCTATCTAACGACGAGGAACGTCGACCGCGGAGACCGTAACTCCGGAGTTTCATGGCCGGATTTTCGAGACTGGCGGTCCCAGGTGAAGTCTTTTGACGGCCTGGGAGCTTACAGTTTTGACCAAGGCAACGTAACCGACAAAAGCGGCGTGCCGGCGAGAAACAACATTTCTCAAGTTACCGCCAATACGTTTTCCATGATTGGCCAGAAGCCGGTGATCGGTCGCGATTTTACTCCAGAAGACGAGGCGTCCGGCTCGAATCCTGTCGCCATTCTCGGCTACCGGATGTGGGAGGACCGGTACGGCAAGGATCCAGCTATCCTCGGCCGGATCATCCGAATTAACTCGGTACCCACCACCATCGTCGGCGTCATGCAGAATGGCCTGCGCTTTCCGATCGACACTGAGATATGGACCGCGCTGCATCCTGGCGCTGATGCCGAGAAGCGTGCAGCACGCAATTTCGGCGCCTTTGGACACATAACTGCTGGCGCTACGGAGAAGCAGGCGAAGGCGGAAATGCTCTTCGTGGGGCACAATCTCGAAGTTGCCTATCCGGAGACGAACAAAGGCATCAGCGCCATAACGCACACCTTTAGCGAGGAGTTCAACGGTCCCGAGATCAACCTCCTTCTCGCCGCGCTGATGGGCGCGGTTCTTTTCGTCTTACTAATTGCCTGCGCCAATGTTGCAAACTTACTCCTGGCACGTGCAGTCGAACGATCGCGGGAGATTTCCATTCGAATCGCGTTGGGTGCCGGACGCTGGCGCATTATCGGGCAACTACTGATTGAAAGCGTCATGCTGTCGGTGGCGGGCGGCGCCTTCGGCTCGTTAATCTCGGTCTGGGGGATTCGCGCGTTCGACCGCACGGTGAGAGATCAAATTCCGGCATGGATGAGCTTTACGATGGATTACCGCGGATTTGCCTACCTCGCTGCGGTCTCGATCGGAAGCGGCGTTTTGTTTGGGCTGGTTCCCGCCCTCCGGCTTTCGAGGCTCGATGTAAACTCGTCGCTGAAGGATGGAAGCCGCGGATCGAGCGGAGGGAAGCGCGGCAAATATCTCTCGGGAGCCCTTGTCGTGGCGGAGATGTCGCTCGCAGTTGTACTTTTAGCGGGCGCCGGCCTGATGATCCGCAGCTTCCTGAATATTTATCGGCTCGAAACCGGTGTCAACCAAAAGAACGTTCTCGTAATGCGTGTCTTCCTTCCAGAAGCCAAGTATCCGCGCGATGAGGATCAGATCTCTTTTCACGATCGGTTGAAGGCCCGGCTCGATACCCTACCCGGTGTTCAAGTTTCCTCAATTTCCATCACCATGCCGACTGGCGGAGCGATCGATTTTCCCTACGAACTCGAAGGCAGGCCACCGGTCGATGAGAAGCAACGCCCCAGGTTGAACTTGCTGGTGATCAGCCCGGATTATTTCCGTGCGATGGATTTGAAGCCGCTGCGCGGCCGATCTTTCAGTGCGACCGACGGTGCCTCGGGTCCCCTGGTTACGATCGTGAACCAACGCTTTGCCGAGAAATTCTGGCCGGGTGAAGATCCCCTTGGGAAGCGTTTACGGCTCTTCGAAAAGAATGTGGCTCAGTCCTGGCTAACGGTAGTCGGGGTAGTGCCAAATATAATTCAAAATTTGGAAAATGCGAACATGCGCGATCACGATCCATTGATTTATGTTCCATACCGCCAGAAGCCGATGCGGGATATGTCACTTATGGCGCGAACTCTGGTTCCTCCTAACAACCTGGGAACCGCGTTCCGCAAGGAAGTAGCGGCGCTGGACCAGGACATGCCGCTCTACAACCTGCGGTCGTTGGAGGAACGCCTTGATATCAACAACTGGGCGCAGAAGGTCTTTGGGAGCTTATTTGGGATTTTCGCGCTGATTGCTCTGATGCTCGCTTCGGTAGGTCTGTATGCGGTAATCGCTCACTCGGTCAGCGAGCGAACGCAGGAAATCGGCTTACGCATGGCGTTAGGCGCATCCGGCCCGACGATCCTCCAGCTCATCTTCTCGCAGGGAATGGCGCAAGTGGCTATTGGACTTGGGATCGGATTGGGTGCGGCAATCGGGCTTACGCGAGCGCTCGGTTCCCTGCTGGTGCAGGTCTCGCCAGGAGATCCCGCCACGCTGGTATTCGTTTCCCTCGTGCTCACAGGCGCGGCAGTTTTGGGCTGCCTAATTCCGGCGTTCCGTGCCATGCGTGTCGATCCAGTCGTAGCGCTTCGTCATGGATGACGGCCGGCATATTCGGCGATTCGGACTCATACCGATCGTCTTCTCCGACGCTCCGACGAACTGTTTTAGGCTGAGCCCGAACGCCTTGATGAAGGCCGAGTTTGGCTCCCAGGGGAGCTCAAGGCGTCTGTTTCCGCTCGAACCGGATGCCGTCACGCGCCCCCCGCCCACCACGACCGCGGTCAGGCGATCCTGCTGATTGCGCCCGGCGCGATGAACAGGCTGGTGGCCCCCCCACTCGCATAGTTCAGAGGGGCCTTCTCAAACCCGCCACCTTTGGCCCAGCGATACGAATGCGCACCCCGGCACAATTAGGTGCAGATCTAGATGAGAGTGCGTGGGCTGATCCCGAGAGGAGGCCGGCCAACCTTTTCCCGTAATGTGTCCTAAAAAAGGGGATCGTACTGGGTGCGATCGGAGCATGGCGGTTATCGCGCTACGTCGCTACGCTGCTGTTCGGCGTCAAACCGTTCGATACCCTGACGTATGTCGCGGTGATAATGCTCCTGCTGATGACCGCGGCCGTAGCCTGCTACTTACCTTGCCGGCGCGCGATGCGTACCGATCCGGTGGAAGCTCTGCGGACTGAGTAAAAGGAAGGCTTCATACCTAGGGAGCCTTCATGGCCGTCCCTCCAACTTGGATAGGAAGCCCTTTCCAAATCGCCTGGCTTCTTCGTCTGGGCGTCGCTCACTTTATACACTTTTCTCGAATCACGGGAAACGTTCAATCCGAACGAGGATCCCGTCGTTAGCCCGGCAAGACGCCGGTTTACCGCAGTGCGTTCACAGTTCGAGAGCGGCGGGTCGATGGGATGTCAGTTGACCGCGGGTCTCAACCAGCCTGCTTGTCGGCTTATCGAATTAAGACGATGGCGGCGTGTCGAAAGATCGACACCTCGTGTCTGGTTGCGAAGTGAGGGCTTAGAACTCTCAGAAAACCCCGTTGAAATAAAACCCCCCATAATGGCTCTCGAATTGCACTAGAGCGTCGTTGTGAATATTGCTGCGACAAGAATTCTCGCAGCATATCTTCTGCCGATAGAAGGAGACCTCCGACAATGGGCAGCCCGAAGGACAAACCATACCTAAGCATCGTTATCTTATGCGCCGTGGTTCCCGCCAGCGCCTTGGCTCAGCCACTCACGCATGCTGTCACGGAGCCGTTTCCGCCCGACAGTCCCGGTGCATCCCACGCGGCCACGGATCTTCGGGTATCCGAGCCCAATCAAGAGGGTAGCTGGCTATTCCCGATTACCAGATTGGACCAGTTGCTCCCCGACTGGATTCAGTTTGGTGGACAGTTTCGCGACCGCGCGGAGAGCCAGGATGGGCTCAATTTCGCTCCTGTAAACGACGCTTACGATCTGACTCAGCTCCGCCTCGGCGTGTACATTCAACCGGCCAGTTGGCTGGAAATCGTTGGGGTGACGCAAGATTCGCGAGTCTTTTTCAATCACCACGTAGGCACTGCGCCTCCCTATCAGAACATTTGGGATATTCGCGAGGCTTACGTTCGGCTTGGCAGTTCGACGGAAGGGTGGATCGACTTAGTGGCAGGACGCCAGATGTTCAGCTTTGGCGACGAGCGCGTGATCGGACCTTCCGACTGGTTGAACATGGGACGGACGTTCGATACGGTCCGAGTCGATCTGCATCACCCGGGCGTTCAGGTCAGCATCTTCGCCGCGTCGGTGATTAACGCCATCGACGGTCAGATTGACCACCACATTGAAGGCAACAATATCTATGGAATCTACAGCAGCTTCACGCATCTTCTCCCGCACACAACGATCGAGCCGTATCTGTTATGGCGAGTTGCTCCCAGCCTGACTTCCCTGCCCGAAACCGAGGGCCGCGGAAATCTGAGCGAGGTGACGGGAGGAGCTCGAGTGGCCGGCACGGTATTAGGTAAATTCGACTACGACGTCGAAATGAACAAGCAAACCGGGTCGCTGGGACTCGATACCATCGACGCCTGGGCCGGGCACTGGAACGCTGGCTATACGCTTCGGGACACAAGAATCCGTCCGAGGGTCTTTGCGGAGTACAACTACGCGTCCGGTGATAAGAACCCAAACGGTAACACCTGGGGCACGCATGACCAGATCTATCCTTCCGCTCACGACAAGATGGACTTCGCCGATCAATTCGGCTGGAGGAACATCAAGGACATCCGCGTGGGTGTTGACGAAAGAGTTGGAAGCAAGTGGACGCTGACGGAGCTAGTCGACGATTTCTGGCTGGCGACGAAAAATGACGCAGTCTATGGCTCCAGTGGTGCGATCGCCATAGCGGCGCACCCCGGAGCAGGCAGCGGCCATCTCGGAGCGGAACTCGACTTGATCGCGGAGTATAAGCAAAATCGGCACGTAAACTATGGCTTTGGCTTCTGTCACTTGTTTACGGGCGAGTATTTGAATCAAGCAACGCACGGCAAAGACTACAACTACCCGTTTTCATACGTAACTTATGTTTTTTGAAGATCAAGGGAGAGGAGAACTTATGGCTGATATTGAGAATGACGAAACGAAGATGAGTAGACGAGACATATTTGGTCTAGGCTCGGCGGCCGTCGCAGCCACTACGCTGACGCTGGTCGGCGAGAGAATGGCGGAGGCGCAGCAGTCTACAAAACATACTGCGCCGAATGAGACCAATCCGGGTCAGGTGAACGGTCCGCTGGCGGCGGAGAATCCGGATTCGGAATGGTGTCCGCCCACCGACAACGGCAATGTAAAGCCGTTTAAGTATTCCTTTTCTCTATCGCGCAAGCGTCTGGAAACCGGTGGGTGGACGCGCCAAGTCACGGTGCGCGATTTGCCGGTTTCGACAACCATCGCGGGCGTGGAAATGCGACTCACGGCGGGCGGCGTCCGTGAACTCCACTGGCACGTAGAGGCCGAGTGGGCCATCATGCTCTACGGCAATGCCCGCATTACCGCAGTGGATCAGGAAGGCAGAAGCTTTGTCAGCGATGTTGGTAAGGACGACTTGTGGTTGTTCCCCCCGGGTGTGCCTCATTCGATTCAGGGTCTGGGTCCGGATGGTTGTAAGTTCCTCCTGGTTTTCGACGACGGGAACTTTGACGAGTTTCATACGTTCCTGATTACGGACTGGCTCGCCCATACACCGAAGGAGGTTCTTGCGAAAAACCTCAATGTACCTCCATCGACCTTTGACAAGGTTCCCAAGAAGGAGCTGTTTATCTTTCAAACGGGCCTGCCGGGGGATTTGAAAGCGGAACAGGCGCAGGGGGCCCAGGGCACCGGGAGCGTGCCCAAGCGTTTTGACTTCAGAACGAGCACCATGAAGCCGACAAAAGTCACGCGCGGCGGCGAGGTGAAGATCATCGATTCCAAGATCTTTCCAGTGACCCCGATTTCGGCGGCGATCGTCACGCTGAAACCCGGTGGGCTGCGCGAACTACACTGGCATCCCAATGCGGATGAATGGCAGTACTACATTACGGGTAAGGGACGCATGACCGTTTTCGCCGCTGGGTCGACTGCCCGAACGATGGATTTTGAAGAGGGAGATGTCGGCTACATCCCGATTTCCAACCCCCATTACATCGAGAATACGGGCGATACTGACCTGGTCTTTCTTGAGATGTTCAGGACCGGGGAATACCAGGACATCTCGTTAGCGGAGTGGATGGCGCATACGCCGCACCTGTTGATGGATCAGCATCTGGGAGTGGGAATGTCGATGCTCGATAGTATCCCCAAGCAGGAGATGGTTATTACTCCTGTGTAAATCTGTGGGACCCGGCGTTTTCTCCCGGCTGTCATTCTGACCTTGAAGGGCCTCCATTGTTGCGGCGAGGGTGTCTCGGTTAGAGAAGGCGTTCCTTTTCGGTGCTAATTATGCCATGCGGTTCGTCTGTGTCCCGGGGGAGATCGGAGTGCGTCAACGTTAGGTCGAAAAGCTTCTGTCGTGCTACCTGAGTCTAGGGCGCCAAGGCCAGGGAGGTGCAAAGGCTGGCAAGAAGGCCCCAAGTGCAGCGGATAGCCCGCAAACTCCACGGCCTAACTCACGCCGATTTGGACGACCTATAGCGAACCCGAAGGTTGCGGGCACCTACCGCGTACTAGCAGAGCTAATCGGGGCGCGATGCTTCGGCGCGCCGTAAGAATAAGGTTAGGGCCGGCGGTATATCGCTCCCCCTTCATGACAAACGACACTTTCTGTAGGCTCGCGACGTCCTCGATCGGGTTCCCGGACACGGCCACGATGTCTGCCAGATAGCCGGCTTTGAGTACGCCGATCTGCCCTTCCCAACCCAAGAGTTTCGCACCACTTACTGTGCCCGCCTGGATAGCTGCGAGCGGCGTCATCCCGTATTGCACCATTAGCACGAACTCTCGCGCCTGAGTGCCGTGAGGGAACGGACCGACATCGGAGCCCATGGCGATTGGTATACCAGCGGCAATCTGTTTCCGGAACTCCTGCGCGTGGTAGTTCAGCATTTGACGATTCAGCGTACCCTCAGCTGATGTCGCGGCATGGTCTGCGAAATACTCGAAGATCGTGAATGTTGGTACCGCGAAAATCTGTTTCTCGCGCATGAGCTTCATTGTGGCGTCGCTGAGCTGAAACACGTGATCGATCGAAGCCACAGCGGCCAGGGCAGCATAAAGCGTGCCCGGTTCGCCCGTGGCGTGTACGGCCACGTGCTTTCCGACGCGCGGCGCCTCCCGCACAGCCGCCTCCATCTCCCCCGCGGTGAACTGGAACGGGGTAGAGAAGCGGCCATCAACTATCGAGTCCCTACCGGTTTCATAAATCTTGATGAAATCGGCGCCCTCCTTCAGTTGTTGGCGGATCGCAGCCACTGGTTCAACCGCGCTATTGGTTTGTGTGGCATAGGGCAAGACGCGCTGCTCCGGATTGTAGCCGATAGCGTCCTCGTGCCCGCCCAGAATGTCGATCGCATTGCCGCTGACGCGCGGCCGCGGTCCCGGAAACAGTCCCTGATCGATGGCATTGCGAATGGCCGTGTCGGCCGAACCAGCGCCCTCCGTACCCATATCACGCTCGGCGGTGAAGCCTGCCATCAAGTCCTCACGCGCGGCCAATACCGCTGTCAGTGTGCGCTGCGGAACGGACTCCTGCACGGTCTGCAAATCCTCCGCGCCGGGATGGAGGAACAAATGGATGTGGGCATCGATCAACCCGGGCAGCAACGTAAGTTCGCCTAAGTCGATAATCTCCGCGCCGGCGGGATGTGTCACCGATGTGCCGACTTCGGAGATCCGTTCGCCCACCACCAGAAGCTCCCCGGGTGCGAGCATGCGACCGGTCTGCACATCGAGTAGGCGTGCGGCACGCAACACGATTTGTTGCGTCACCAGCTGCGCGAGCAGCATCCCGCCCCAACAGAGAAACAGCGAAATCGTAAACCGTCGGCCGATCTCCGCAGGCGCGGGTCGTGCCGGCGAGCGGGCGAGGGGCGGTCCGATTGGCGCACATTGTCGGCTAAAGCTTGAAGCGCCGCATGGATGTTCCCGACGATCGCATCACCCACCGGGGCGCGGGCCGCCTCCTGCGGATCAGAGGTCACGGCAATCAGTTCAGCCCCCTCGGGGAGATACGCTCCCGGTTCGTATTGGTGGTACCGGAAGACGGGCGCGCCGATGATGAGAACAGGTCGTGCCCGCTCAGCGCTGCCGAAGTCCCCTTGATCGAGGCCGGTAGCAGACCCCGGAAATAGGGATGTGTGGTTGGGAACGGACATCGGGGCGCCGACGGCGCTGCCCAAACCGGCGTGCGGAGTTTCTCAGCCAGGCGAACCGCAAGTGGATTAGCGCGACACGCGTCGACTTCTGGTCCGAGGACCAACGCGGGACTCTTGGAGGCGTTCAGACGGTCGACGACCTGCAACGGCAAATGAACTTTCGAACGAGCCGACCGCATGAACCTGGCGGCCGAGCAGAGCAGAGGATTGCGGATCTGCCTTAGCCCCCCAGTCATCATAGGGCACCGAGATATAGACCGGGCCGGACGGCGGCAACGCCGCCATGTGCAGCGCACGACTCATCGCCAGCGGCACATCCTGGGCAACGGACGGCTCATAACTCCACTTCACCAGCGGGCGCGGCAGTTGGGTCGAATCCAGATTGGTCAATGAGAGTTCCAGGCATTGGCGAGCGCACCCATACCATTACCGGTGCCGGCGGCGGAGTGGAGGTTGATGAGGGCCGGTTTCTCCGTCGCCTGGGCGTATCCATCGGCCATGCCCACTGCAACGCCCTCATGCAGACAGAGAAAATAGCGGAAATCCGACGGAAAGTCCTTCAAGAACGGCAACTCGTTTGATCCGGGATTGCCGAAGACCGTGGTGACACAGTGCCGGCGCAACAGGTCATAGGTTAGGTCATGAACGCTGGTCATGAGTTCGCTCCTGTTTGTCCATTTACAGATGCTCTGCTTCTGCTGAGCCAAATCCGATCAGCCGTGACACGAAGCTTGAGTGAAAGTACGCAGCAGTATTACGATGCCCTCGGCGGAAAGTTCTTGAACATCTTCTGAACTTCCTTATAGAGCTTCTTCGTGTTCTTGTCTGGGTTGCTCGATAGCTCACAGCTCACCTCTCCAAACCATCAAAATGCCCACCTCGCCAGATGCAGCAGTCGCTTCCGGAAGGCGTCCCAGCGCCGGTTGGAAGTCCTCCCAACCGCCACCAATCGATGCATTTCGAGTGCCGGGAAGCAGCGTCGTAGGATCGCCTGAATTCAAAAGGGTTTTGAAATGGTGAATCTCGCCAGTATTCGTTGCGTGTCAAGCCTCTGACGTCAAAGGCCCAAGATCTGTACTGACGCGACGCGCAAGAGCAATTCCGTCACGAATTGAACTGAGGTGAGACAAACCAGGAAGACTTCTCTAAAAGTACCCGGCCGATGCTAAACCAAGCGGCGACAGTTCTCTCCCCGTTGAAGGCGATGAGATCGAGAAACCGCGCGCAGCACTCGCGCAGAAAACGGACGGCTCTCATTTCGCTCACCGCGCTCTTCCGGCGGTGAGCGTCGGGTTGAGCTCAAGGCCGGGCGCTCCGAACCAGGGCACTTTTCGGCTTACGCTGCCCCAACGGAAGACTGCGCACGCATTACCGGATGACATCATGTCGCTGGTTTATTTATAACCGGTGATAGTGTCCGTATGCGTGCATCAATGCGGCGTCTGTTGAAGTCGATTCGCGTAGGCGCCCATACGAAAGTCAATGAAGTGTCCCGATGGTGGAGAGGCCACCCATTGTGGAAATGTCAGAATATATGCGGGAATGCCTCCGTGAGGATGAGGAACCGAGCACGTACAAAGACAGCGGAAGCGCCTTCTGTTCTTCTGCTGACCCTTACCTCGACACGCCTCCGACTGGAAAGCCTCAAGAAGATGGAGCACGAATATCCGCTCCGCCACGATTTCGATCCAACATGGGCAGTTCGACCCCTTGCTCTTTCGCAGTGCAACGGACAGAAAGTCCTAGTGCTCGAGGATCCGGGTGGTGAGTTTCTCCATCGTCTCATTCGAGGCCCGATGGAAATAGAGCAATGTTTGCGTCTCGCCATTGGCCTTTCAACCGCACTTGACCAGTTACACAATCGTTCGGTGATCCACAAAGATTTGAAACCCTCGAATGTCCTTGTCGACACCGCGACCGGCCATGCCTGGCTCACGGGTTTCGGAATCGCCTCGCGTCTTCGCGCGAACGACAGCCCCCGGGCCACCCGAGTTCATCGCTGGAACCTTCCCTACATGGCGCCGGAACAGACCGGACGGATGAATCGTTCCATCGATTTGCGTAGCGACCTCTATGCTTTGGGCGTCACGATGTACGAGATGCTGACTGGGAGTCTCCCCTTCATCGCTTCTGATCCGATGGACTGCGTGCACTACCATATCGCTCGGCAGCCCGCGCCGCCGGACGGGCAGGCGAAGGGCATTCCGGGGATGCTTTCGGCCATCATCATCAAGCTCCTCGCCAAGACCGCTGAGGAGCCGTACCAAACAGCAGTAGGCCTCGAGCGCGAGCCATTGCAAATCGTCGACGAATAAGGCGAGGGGATGTTCTTGGCGCACGAATACGCCAATAAATCGAATCAGACTTGTTGAAAGCGAACTTGCGCGTCATGTGGCGAAATTTCAGGAACAAGGGGCTGTTCTCCAACGATGAACTTCAGCTTGGGAACCAGATCCACAATGATCTGCCCGTGCGGACCTAAGGCTTCGCGAAGCGCGTCGCGCCATTTGCTCAGTTCTGACTCGCTCTTGGTCAGAATCCGATGCAGGAGGCTCTGAAAGGCCTGTGCCAAGGTCGCATAGGGGACGTCTCTCATATTGGTCGGACTTATCTGCTGCGAAACAGACCGCGAGTTACGAACAAGCGGTTTGTGGAGTTCGTTTACGATCGACGACTTGCCGATTCCGGAGTTTCCGGAAACGAGCACCAACTCCGGCCGCCCACCTGCCACGACGCGGTCGAAAGCTGCAAGCAATACCTCAATTTCGCGGTCGCGACCATACAACCTTTCGGGAATCACCAGCCGGTCTGGAATGTCCTGTGTGCCCGGAGAGAATTCGTCGATGTGCTGCTGCGCCTCCCACTCGTTAAGACAGCCGAAGATCAGGTCGGCCTGAGGCCGTCGGATCATCTGGAAACGGTAGCTGTGATATCGAAGTCAACGACACTGAAGGAAATCGACCGGGGTTTAATCTTGCAGACATTGGAAGCGTCGGGTTGGACGGTCGGCGGACCGGAAGGTGCAGCAGTCAGACTAGGACTCGCGCGCACCACTCTGCTTTATAAAATGAAAAAGCTTGGCATCCTCGACCGACTCAAAGCCGCGGAGTAAGCATTCCCGTATCCGATTTCGTGCCGCCAGAGTCATCAGTTAGGCCGTAGCGACACTCTCTCCCCGTAGTCCCCAAAAATTCCTTACAAACTCATAATCCCGATTTAGCTTTTGAAGCGTTTGCCGCGATATCGTCATCCGTGACAGTATTAATTCGCAAGCTCCATTTTGTTTGAGAGCCACATTAACGATTTATCTGGCGAATTGATCCATGGCTATGGCACACTCTGCCGCTCCCGCTGGGAATTATAGCGGTTGACGGCGACCAGTTGCTCTCAGTACTCTCGGTTGAACCAGACCACTAAGAAGGGTACCAATGAGCACTGGGACGCCATCCCTCGGAGGTCATGCGAGCATGTCCCCCACTGGGCAGCATAAAACCGAAGCGTTGCTCCTAGTCCGAACCGTCCTACCGCTTCGAAGAGTGCCGTGAGCGAAAGATGAGGCCGTCCGCATTCTGCGCGAATGGAGCGCGCAGATTCCCTGCTTGATCGCACACAGTACGGAAAGCGCTGTCGCCGCTTGGATCAGCCTGAGGCCTTCAGAGCCAGAGCCTTCCCGGTTTGTCTCACAGTCTCCGTTGAATGCGTTACGGAATTGCGGCTGCGGTCCGCGTCAATCTGCTTTCCGTCTTGACGTCAGAGATTCGTCACGCAACGAATGCCGGCACGGGTCGCTATTTCACAACTCCTTTGAATTCAGGCGATACTGTGGGACTGCCTCCTGGCACTCGGCGTGCGTCGCTAACGAGCGCGGACGTTCTTGGATACGGTGGAACGTTCAGACATCCTGACCTTACTGAGGAGAATCAAGTGATGAAGGATCCAAAGAAGATTATCGCGTTAGAGGAACACTACGGGCTTCCGGTTATATACGAAGCCGCTCATAAGGCGAACGATAGGGTCGCGCTGGCGTACGATGTACTAAAAAAAACGGGAAAGTTCAAGGATTCAAAAACCGGGTTTCCAGCGGGCATCTATGATCTAGGTGAGGGGCGGATCGCTGCTATGGACGACGCCGGTATCGATGTATCGATCCTCTCGTACCCTACGCCGAACGCAGAGGGCCTCGAACCGTCGCTTGCGAAGGAGCTAACTAGACAGGCGAACGACGCCCTGGCGGCTACGGTCTCTAATTACCCAGACCGGCTTCTCGGATTTGCCACACTACCGATGCTCGACCCCGTGGCTGCAGTCCACGAACTCGAGCGCGCCGTTCGCGACCTGCGCTTCGTTGGCGCATTGATAAACAGCAACATCAACGGGCGTTACTTTGACGACAAATTCTTCTGGCCAGTGTTTGAATGCGCCGAGGCACTCGGCGTGCCCATCTACCTACACCCCCAGATTCCGCCCAAGCCGGTGGTCGATGCCTACTACAGCGGCTTCTCTCCCGAAATATCTGCGTTTCTGTCAATTGCAGGAGTCGGCTGGCACATCGACACCGGGGTACACTGCCTCCGCTTAATCCTCGGCGGCGTGTTCGACCGGTTTCCTGCCCTGCAGATTATCGTGGGCCACAATTTCGAAATATTGAGTTGGTCGGCGTGGCGAATGGACTACTCTTTTCCGTTAGGCAAGAACGGTGGGCTGAAGCGGACCATCAAGGAATACATTCGGGAGAACTTCTATGGTGGAATCCTCGCTGGTGAGTACGTGGGCCAAGAACCTGGCGCGATGGACAGCGGCTGGAGTTTGGCGTACCAGGCCTATCTGGGCATGGCGAACACGGTCGGCATTGACCGCGTCGTATTCACCACGGACTATCCATACGGGGACATGAAAGCCGCTCGCCAATTCTTTGATCAGATGCCGATCAACTTGAATGACAAGGCGAAGATCGCGCACCTCAACGCAGAGCACCTGCTCGGTCTCAGTCAGAATGAACGAAAGCCAGAATTAGCTTCGCATCATTGACGCTGAGGTATTCGTGGCCTCTCTGCAAGCACGTTTTGCAGAGAATGATTGAGGAAAACTGCCAATTGGGCAGAAACAGAGGGCTATAGGCCGGGGCAGGCAGCCTATAGCCGAGCTTTGAATCCGGTCCACGCGGACTACAAGCAAAGCGTGAGTTGTTTCCGACAAGTTTACAAGAGCAGCATCCGTAGCTGTGGCTATTTTAAGTTCAGCTAGTCATCGGAAGGAAGAAAAAAGGAAGAAGGTGTGGAAGCGGTAACTACCGTAACGGCATCCGAATGGTCGATCCTTGTTCGCGGTGATGAGCGATGCAAATCAAGACGTAGTGAACCGGATTGCAAGCACGGAGTAAGAATCCTCGAGGCCTATTACTAAGGAAATGCGCGGTTATTGCCGATGGCTGCGCGCGCTGTGGCCGCAAGATGGCGCATGATCTTTTTACGACCCCCGGACCGGATCAGCCGGCGGCGCCTCGGCCAGAGCGAAGGGATCGGGAGCGCGACGGTGGAGCGTTGGTTCCAGCACGTGCTCCAACGACTGGCCTCGCTCTGTGCGCGGCGATGTTGGGCATCGATGAACATTCCTTTTCGCGGCGCCACGGCTATACGACAACCTTCTTCGATCTGAAAATCACCGCGTGCGCGTGGTGTGCGTCGACCTGGCGACGAACTATCGCACTTTGCTGGACAAACACTTCCCCAACGCGCTGATCGTAGTTTGGACTCGCGTGCGGCGTCTACTGAAATGGAAAATTGCCCAACCAATAGATCAGTCCTTCACCTCCGCCGTTAGGCGTGTAGGTCTGAACCAATGTATTTTGAATTGCATCGATGCGAGCGATGGAACCCGAAATATAGCTGCCGACCAGCACGTCGCTTCCATCTGGATTCATGACTACGTCGAGAGGCGAATTTCCGACATTGATAGTCGTAATGATCTGGAGGGTTTGCGTATTCACAATTGCAACCTGATTGCCAGTTGCGATGAAGGCCTTCGTGCCGGTGGGATTGAAGGCAATGCCGTTCTGTGTGACGTTTGAGAATCGGATCCCCCCGCTAACGGTGCCGCTGAGCAAATCAACAATGTCCACGTTATCGGAGTTGTAGTAATCGATCCAGGCTTGTGAACCATCCGGGGTAATCGCAACGACGCCGGGAAATGAAGTCGTGAGCGGGATCGTATTCAGCACGACGCGCTTGACGACATCGATGACCAACAGAGACGGCGAGGGATTTTGGTCGTAATAGTTGGTCACGTAGGCGCGTGTTCCGTCAGGTGACATGGCAATGCCAGCAGGATAGGCGTTCGGAACCGAAAGGGTATAGACGACTTGATCCGTAGCGGTGCTGATCCAATCGATGGCGTTGTTGTAACAAGTCACGAGCAGCATCGAGCCGTCTGGCGTCAGAGCCTGTTCGAGTGGGCTAGAGCAAACCGGAATCGTTTTGACGTTCGATAACGGGCAGAGGCTAATGTCGGAGACCGTATCGGTGCTGTTCTCGACTAGAAACGCATGAATGCTTCCATCGCATGCGGCGCTCGTTGTAGCCGCGGGAACTACAACGGGTGGAGGAAACGGCAGCGGAACCATCCAGGGGAAGGTGTTCACGAGAGACGTTGACGGCTCGGTCGAAGACATCTGGGCGGGTCTGACTTGGCCGGAAGAAGAAGGGGGGCCAGGGACGACTCCGATTTGGGTGGCATCACTGAACGTATACGGATGTCCGAGTTGGACACCCGTGCCTTCAACGTACTTACATGTCTTGCCGTTGAGTGGGCTGCCGCGGGGCGTATAGTCGTCATTTGTCACGCCGAGACCGATTCCGAGCACACTCAACTCGCTGGTCTGATAGACCTGTACTTGCCCAGTTTGGTTATTGCACCAAACGGTGATGTAACTTTGTCCGGCGAAGCAGGTCGCAGCGGAGGCGGTGACCACGGCAAAGAAGATACTTCTCATTGGAACGCCACCGTCCTTCCCGTGAGTTCGAGAGGTACGAAGAAACCCGAGTTCAATCCCGTCGCTGAGAACGAGGGCGGACTGGCAATCGGCCATTGGCCCACGTAGATCGTGCCCCGCGATTGAGTCAGCCGCGCACGCGCTGCGGGGATGTTCGCAAGGACGTCGGCGGGAACAGTGAAGCTCGAAGAGCCGGCAGGTGCAGTACAAATAAACGCGGCGGACGCATTGGTCGGAAGATCGACACCGAATCCGGAAATGAAGACAGTGTTTCCGGATGCCACACCGCTCCAATTCACGGTGAAGCCCTGGCTGCGGGTAACCGTTTGAAGCTGATCGCGGTTGGTCCATACAAGCGGCTGCGGAATGGTGGCGGTTGCTTGGAACGAACTTACGTCGGCTCCTCCGGATGCCGAAACACTCACGCTTCCGGGGTTCAGCACCAGCGAGTTCTGCGCGCCGGTTATTGTGGGAATCGCGCCGCCGACAAGCGTTGAGAAACCGGACGCCTTTGCCGATCCCAGCGAGATAGTGCCCGCGTTCAAGGCGCGTCCCGTCGGAACTGGGGCTGGAAACGCAGGGGGCAATCCGGCGTTTTGCGTCGCATCGCCAAAGTACGTGTAAGAAGTACAGGTTCCCCCTGGTGGCAGGGAGACGCTGGGATCGAAATTGAACTGATCACCATTCTCCTGAGCGACATAGGCACCCAAAACATCCGTGGTTGTGTCGTTGGTATTCGCGACCCCAACGTCATGATGTAGCGCTATGCGCGCCGCAAGAATTCGCGCCGTGTTGTTGCCCTGGATCAATGCGCCCGGAAGCACGTTGGAGGGCTCCGAACAGGAACTGGCGTTCGAGGAGATGGCCATTGTCACCGTGTTGCTGACGGCGGCGCCTCCGGTCTTTACATAGACGGGAACCCAACAACCCAGAGGCGCGTTCGATGGGACTTGGAAAACAATCTCATCGATCCCGGCGCAGCAGGGACTCCGGCCACTGTAGGCGATGGTCGCAGAAATGCCGCCAACGAATACCTGAGTCTGGATCGGCAGCGAAGTCACAGTAGGGGCGACGTTGTCGGGGAAACTGACGGGTCCAAGACCTGTGCCCCACACCGTTACGGATTGGTTCGGCGCCGCAGCAACTGTTAGTGAATTGGTCGGTGCTGAGGTTGCTGAGACGTAGTTCTGGAATATTCCTGGCCCCGCGCCTCCGGTCACGGTGAAGATGCCGACGTTCGACTTCACAATCATCACCGGCGCAGGGTTGCTTAGCGAATTGTTGTAGGCCAACTGAAGAGAAACTTGGCCCAGTGGGGTATTCGACGGCACAATCGCGTTCACCTGCGCCGCGCTTACGAACACAGGGTACGCGCTGACGCTGGTTGTGCCCTGTTTCAACGTGATTGAGACGCCGCCCAGTGTCGACGACAAGGGAAAGGCCAGCGCTGGGCTTGCGGTCGGGCCGAGATTGGCTCCGTAAATCGAGATGGTCGAACCCTGGGCAACGGCGCCGCCAGGGAGGCCGGGAGCCATGCCGCTCGCCGCGTTAGCCACTCCACGGTAAAAGATAAACGGCTTTTGGCCCCAAATGGGCGAAGCCATGCATATTATCGCAAGTACGGCTCGCATGCGGGACATTCTATCAAACCATCGGACACGCTCGGACGAGCGTTGCGGAGAACAGTCATCCCCAGGGCGCGGCCTGGACGCCACTTCAATGGCTCCTTTCCTGACGGCCCTTGCCCGGCTTAGCCCGGAGCCGCAGACCCGGCCCCATGGAGCGCGGTAGAGGGTGGTCTCGGAGTCGATTTTCATGTTCAACTCGAAGTCCAGGTGGGCTTCGAAATTCCTGGGTTCTATAACCGTTTGAATACGGTCTGGTGGATCGGCGCGCTGGTTCGTTTGAGAGGGGCGTTTTGCGCATCAGTCCTTGTTATCGGTGGTCGCCCCTTTGCTGAAATCCCGGCGGAATGCTCAAAAACGAAGATACTGTACGTGGAGGCGACGCCGAAACACGCGTTCCAGGAACCAACGATAGGGAGCCTGGAGAAAGCCAATGCTCGCGCCGGCATCATTTGCGTGGCGTCCAGTTTCGCAAAATCGCGTTTACGTCAGGGTGGCCCCGGTTTACTGGGTCCCCAAACGAATCAGCGAACCCTATCCCATCCGTGGCTAGCTCGCAGCCGCGCCGCTGATTGCACGACTATTGGTTCCAAACAGTGCAGTGCAAGAGGCGCCCTGACGGGACGATGAGCAAGCCAAGGTTGCAAAATTCAAGGTTCGCTTGGCGACCCAAAAATCCCCGCCACTTGCTAGTTAACAGGCAACCGAACGGATATTCGAGCTTTCACTTGCAGTCTCAGACGCTCACGCCGCCATGCTTTTAACACAGGGTGTCTTCTTTCGGTGAAGTGAGCTAGAATCCAAAGTCGCTCACTCTGGGGTGGCCTTCCGGACGGCCCTTGTCAGCCTTTTGTGCGCGGCCTTGGCTTTGGCTCCCGGCTTGGCCCCGCTGGCAGTTTTCTTGGCCTTGGCGGGCTCTTCTTCCGGGTGGCGGCTTTCGTGCCGGGAGCCTTCTCCGGCGCGACGTGCGCGCCCTGTGCCGCAACGGCGGCGGGTTTGTCGGCAGTGTTGGTTTCTGCTGCGGTCGTCATGTGTTTGACTATCTTTTTCTGCGCTTGCTTCGCGCATGACAATTCATCACTCGCGTCGATAGAAAAAGCAAGCGGAAAAGTAGTGGCCCGCCGTGGAAAAGCGGTTTTCGAACATCTAGCGATTCGGAAAGTCTAGCCTCCAAGCGCGGCCATGTAAATTCGTTGACGTGGCGGCGACATCACGGGAGTAAGCTCCCACAACGCCGTTTGAACTAAGCCGCTGGCGCGGCGGACGGTACGCGTGAGGACGGTTCGGCGGAAGCGCGCATAGCCAGGATAGTGTCGGGTCGCAAGGAGGTTCCCTGTGACCCGTTTACGCAAAATGATGCTGGAGGAACTCCAGCGTCGTAATTATGCCCAGACTACCGCAGCAGCCTATACATTGGCTCTACGGCAGTTCGCCGAGTATTTCCGCCGGCCGCCCGATCAGCTTGGCCCCGAGCACATCCGCGAGTTTCAACTCGATCTGCTCCGTGACCGGAGGCTTGCTCCGACAACAGTCAAGCAGCGCATGGCCGCCGTGCAGTTCTTCTTCGCGCAGACGCTGAAGCGGCCGTACCTGTGGCAGGATTTTCCGTACCCGAAAGTGCCGCGGCGATTGCCCGTCGTGCTCATTCAGGACGAAGTGGCGAAGCTGATTGGACGCCGCCAGCAATCTGGCGCATCGCGCGATGCTGATGACGCTCTACTCCACGGGCCTGCGTCGTTCCGAAGTGGCTCGTTGAAGGTGGAATGACATTTACAGCCAACGTATGGTGATCCAGGCGATGCCCACATTGCAGAACTCCGATGGAGTTCGTCGAACACCTCTCAGCAGCACAACTTGACGCCATTCTGCAAGGAAAAGGTGTTCAGTTTGATACGTCGTAGGAAGCTCACGGCCGACAACCCGCGCCTATCCGAACACTCAGGAAACGTGTGCCTGAACCTCGCCGATTCCCACGATCGAGAGCGGACCCAGGCTGAAACGGACCTCGTTCGAGCCCATCAGATGTTTCTGGAGTCGGTATCCTGTGTGGGATCGCATGGCGGAAATCAGAAATCGACAGGCGCGAAGTTCCCGACAACATCAAATCCCATAAGTGCCGCGTCCGCCGCAACCGCCAACGGCTCACTTCAAACGGCTCTATCGAAAGTGCCCGGAGCACGCCGCTGGGTCGCATCCGCCCGGTTTTCCCCGTCCGGCACTTCCGATAGAGTGCTACCGTTTCTGGCCAATGCCGAGCTGCCGACGATACAGACAACCCGCGGTCGTGCCGAGTCGAAGTGGTAACCGCACCGCGCACGGTGTTAAAATGATCCGAGAGCCTTTCACTGCCGTACGAGGTCACCTGCGGGTGCCGATTTCACCTCGAGATATTCAGGAGATTCGGCCCGCAGTATTCATGTCAGCGTTCTCGCAAGGGACAGGAGGACCCTATGCAGGCCAAAAGCACTTCCATCGCCTTTTCATCATTGCTGACGTGCTGCCTGGCCCTCTCTTTGGCGAGTTGCCAGAATTCCTCCTTGCATCTGGCGGCCAGCAAAAAGGCCGGTACCGTCGAGCTTTGCCTGTCGAACGGAGACGCATGCCCACAGGCCGGCGGCGTATCTCCCAGTTCGATTGCCGTTTATCGCTGGGACAACATGCACGACAACGAGCTCGTATGGGACGCAGAGCCGAAAAATCCGATTACCGCTGACAATATAAGCGGCGTCGTCACCTACGGGGTGGCGCCCAAAGACTGGATCAACAAGCTGACGCCGCCCGCCCTGGTTTGTGGAAAGGCATACCTCGTTAATCCGGGAGCCCATTACTTCGCGCTGACATGCGACGGGACCGTCGTAGTATTCGATGATCCGCATCTAGAAGAGTTTTTCAGGGGAAAGCTCCCGCAGGACCGGACAAAATAAATCTAAGGACCCGGAGACAAAACGCACTGCCCACTAGCGAGACGTTAGTACAACCGTTGGCTTGAATCCGAAACGTTCTCTGAGCTTTAAGCAGCCCGCCCATCAAAGAAAGCTCGCCGTCCTCCGATTGGTCGACCACACGCTTGGAGAAGTTGCTAAAAGTTGCTGACCGAAGTAGTTCATTACGCCAGGTCCAAAGTGAAGCATCCCAGCGTGAAGACGAATGGGAATGGGCTCGCTTCGCCGGTGGAATATGACCCGTCGAAAAACACAATCGCGCGGTTCGGAATCTTCTCGTCAATCTGAAAAGAAGGCCTCCACGTCCCCGAGTGCCACCCTCGATCCTCGGCCGTCATGATCTGAGTCGGGGAACTCTATTCTGACAAAATCCTTGCGGGGTGCTCGGCACTGCACCACCACAAACCCGTCTCAGGCGAAGGCGCACCGTGTCCTACCCAAACGCGCGCGAAGATAGCATCGAATCGCGTTCCCCTTTGGCGTACGCAGAAATCGAACATTTTCATTTCCGGCCCAGCAAAAACAGCATGTTTGCTCCAGCCGGTAGCGCCATCGCCGCTCTCTGCACAACCGTGGATCAGGTAATCTTCGTGGTTCGATCCAGCCACGTACCACATTTTCCATTTACCGTCGTGATAGATCAGGTTTGGCTCGTAGACGCTTCCGCGTTCCCAGTCCTCGTTTGCGATAAAGGCGGCCTCAGATTGATCCATCCAGGCCTTACCATTCCACTCCAGGAATCCGATTGTGTAGGGGCCCCAAAGGTTGTCGGCTGCACCGGCATTGTAAATCCGTTCGACCCACGCCCGTCTGCACGGGTCCCATCCCTTCACGTAAGACGGACAATGCCGTCCCCCGTTTCCATCCCATATCCTGCTCCGCTGCTGCCCTGCCACTGGCACTAACTCACCCGTAGCATCGCGAGTCGGCTTCCACCCAGTCACTGATAGCGGTGCCTCCGCGGCGAGCGAAGCGCTGAAGATATCGGTGGCCCCAAATCCTCTTGGTTGGCCAGCGAGGTACATCCACCACTGCCGGTTTCTTTGGACGACAGTTGAATCAAGCAGTTCCGCCTCCGGCGACCCTGTGGAGCAATCGCGTGGGTCAAAAATCTTCACTTCGGTTCCAGGGATAGATTTTTGGGAGCAACTCATGTTTCTTGTGGCGAACGCTATAATTTTATTCCATCGGCGCCGATTCTGACTCTCAGTCGGACAAAAGGACATGCCAGCATGCCTCGACGGTGCGTCACTCACCGGCAGTCGCGAGGTTACCGATGTTTTGGTTGCGGGCGAAATACGCACCACGCGTAGAAAACTCGGATCGGACGGTGCTGGCCAGAAGTCCGGTTGGGGGAAGCTTCGTGAATCGACCCTGGTAAACGCCGTACGCTTCTCGTGCTCCGATCTGCACAACCTAGGGTGGGCCTCCTGACGCGACAATATCGACATTTGGGCATGGTTGCGGCGATTTGCCGTCGCCAACAGTCTCTTCCACCGAACCACGTGAAAACGTGCCTCCAGAAAACGGTCCTGCGACGCGGTACTTGCGGTGAGACACTCGGATCAGGACAGAATGGTCATTATGAGGCTGGGCTGATTGAAGATCGCCACCTTCAACATCAATAAGCGCCTACACAACCTCGTGGCGTGGCTCGCCAAGGCGCAGCCCGACGTCGTCTGCCTCCAGGAGCTCAAGGCAGAGCAGCAAGCATTCCCGGCGGGTGCCCTTCATGACCTTTGCTATCGCAGTCTGGCTAGGCAAAAGTTCCTGGAACCGCGTAGCGATCCTGGCGCGAGACTGCGACTCAGTTCTTCCGCCATTCCGGCACTACTGTGGCCTTCAAAACCACGTTTGAGGTATTCACCAGGGTTAGCCCCGACAACTCGCTTGAACGCCTTACTGAACGCTGCGTCGGACTCGTAACCAACCGACCGAGCGATGTCTATTAGCTTTTTGTCACGCTCTTGTAGTAACTGCATCGCCTTCTGCATCCGCCATTCGGTTACATATTCCAGTGGTGTTTGTCCGAGTAACTCTTTAAAACGTGCTGCGAATGCGGAGCGAGACATGGCCGCCGCTCCGGCCAGGGATTCGACCGTCCAGGGTGTATTCACTCTGTCGTGAATGGCACTCAGGGCAGTGCCTATTTGAGGATCAAAAATCGCTCGAAGCCATCCTTTCTTGCGTTCCGGTCCCGACGCGATATGCGCCCGGAGTACTTGGATAAACAGAACCTCAGCTAGCCGATTCGCGACTACTGCAGACTCCGGCGCCTGTTCTGCCATCTCTGATGCCAGCGCTTGCATTGTGTTGTGAAGAGCACGCGCACGGGCCTCCTCGGCCTTAATCAGAATGAAGCTCGGCAATAGCTGAGTGACCGGCTTGAGGCCGGCGCGATCGAAACTCAAGGACCCGCAGACGATTGTCGTCGGTGCGCCACCACCTCCATAATGAGCGACATTGCTGTTGGCCTTGGCCGCGATCTCGCTGAAACTCCACCTGGGACGTGTTCGCGGGCTGTCGCGCAAAACAATCGAAGTCCCCCGGGCCAGCAAAATGCAGTTACCACCGGTGAGGGGAATCGGCTCAGCCCTTCCACACTCAGCCTGCAGTTGCCGCGCGAAAGCATGACGAAGTGCGCCAAATCTGTGGGTGACATCTTTTTGTCGGAAGGCGTGGCTTTTTCTTCGGTCTGCTTCTCCTGTATTACGCCCCACGGGGCTGTGGCCTCGAGCCTGTCCAGGCCGAAAGCTGTTCATCGATGGCGGATCGATCTTCATGACCGGCTCAGTTGCTTCGGTTAAGGGTTTTCCTGGTTTTGGCGTGTATGCGGCGAGCAAGGCAGCATTGCGCTCCTTCGCACGCACATGGCTCAACGAACTGAAGGGCAGGAATATCCGGGTGAACCTGCTGAGCCCGGCGCCGATTGCCACACCGATGCAGGACCAAGTTCTCACCGAGGAGGCGAAGCGGATGTTCGAATCCGGGATCCCGCGGGGAAAGATGGGTCGCCCTGAGGAAATTGCGGTGGTCGCGGTGTTTCTTGCTTCAGACGATTCGAGCTTCGTGAACGGGGTGGAGCTGTCCGTCGACGGCGGCCTCTCGGCCATCAGAATTCGCGCCGAATCGCGGCGAGTGCATGACCGCCAAGGCACTCACCGAGATCCGATAGGTAACCAAAAGTCGGTTTGTGACCGCTCACTCGCGTGGCTTTGGGCGGATCACGCGGTACTCGTACAAAGCTCGGGGGAGGCCACGCGAGCCAGAGGTCCGGTTGTAGGAGGTCGTCGAAAGATTTTCTCGCAACAGGGTCTCAGAGTAATCGTCGCTTGACTCCATTTGAGGAAGATCGATGGCTCTTTCTGTGGCCTGTTTAGCGCCAACTCAAAGCCGGAGCGATCCTGGTCAGAATTGCTTCCAAAACATGAACATTGTAAGCAACCCCTAGTTGGTTCGGCACGGTCAGCAGCAGCGTGTCTGCCGCGGCAATCGCCTCGTCTTTCCTCAGCTGTTCGATCAAAACATCCGGCTCTGCCGCGTAGCCACGGCCGAAAATCGCCCGTACGTTGTCGATGATGCCAATCTGGTCGTCTTCCTGCTGTCCTCGCCCGAAAAACGAGCGATCACGATCGTCCATCAAGGGAAAGATACTGCGGCTGACGGAGACTCGCGGAGTGCGGGTATGACCGGCCTCTTTCCAGGCGTCGCGAAACGCGCGAATCTGCGCGGCCTGTTGGATGTGAAAGGGTTCGCCGGTCTCGTCGAATTTAAGCGTTGAGGACTGCAGGTTCATTCCGAGCTTGGCGGCCCAAACGGCCGTCGCATTCGTAGCCGCTCCCCACCAGACACGGCTGCGCAATCCTTCAGAATGCGGTTCAAGACGCAATAATCCTGGTGGATTGGGAAACATAGGTCGAGGATTCGGCTGAGCAAAACCCTTGCCGTTCAGCAATTCGAGAAACTCGTCGGTGTGTCTCCGAGCCATGGCTGCATCATCCTCACCATCACGCGGGTGGTGGCCAAAGTATTGCCACCCGTCAATGACCTGTTCGGGAGACCCGCGACTGATTCCCAATTGCAGGCGCCCGCCGGCGATGAGATCCGCGGCGCCGGCATCCTCGGACATGTAATGCAGGTTCTCATATCGCATGTCAATCACTGCTGTGCCGATTTCAATACGGCGCGTCTTAGCGCCGATCGCGGCGAGCAATGGAAATGGGGAAGCCAATTGCCGCGCGAAGTGATGAACACGAAAATACGCTCCGTCAACGCCCAGTCGTTCGGCGTCGACGGCAAGGTCAATCGACTGCAGCAGCGCGTCCGACGCAGTTCGCGTTTCCGAGTGAAGTGAAGGTGACCAATGGCCGAAGGATAGAAAACCGATTTTTTTCATGCAAGATTAAGTTTAGTCTGGATCAGCGAATCGCCATCTGGATGTCGGCCGCAATTCAATCCGGATGTGGGCGATTGTGTCCCACATCGCCGTATCTCGGGAGCTGCGTCGTATATGGAGCGCGGATTCGACAAGATTCGGCTCACCGACCACCGCCGGATTCCTGACCATCCATTCCCCAGGGATCCAAAGCCAAACCTCCGCCGAGCAAAACCGGGGCCGGATCGAACAGGAGAAAGTAATCGATGTCGTACGTTACAGTGTCTCCCACTGGTACGGAATAATCTTCACCGAAATCGAAACTGCCACCGAGTCCGCTAGCGAGCGGCGTGAGTTCAATCTGCGACGCGTCGAGGACCGTAGACGAGCCGTTTTTAGGGCTTACTCGCGATTGGGATGGGGCAAGGGGAGTTGCATTTGCGATCGCACCACGTCTATTCCGCGTAGCGATTTCCATCATGGATTCGGGATTTCTTCAGAGATCAGCCGCTGCTCCAGTGAGAGGAGAACATGACACCGCCGACGTCTTCAACCTGTGCTCGTCCAGCAACGCTTCCGCGGCACGCTCGCCGATGATGATGCAGGTAGCCATGGCGTTGCCGGTGGGCACGCGCGGCATGATCGATCCGTCTGCAATGCGAAGGTTTTCGATCCCATAGACCTTCAGTTGACCGTCTACCACTGACATCGAATCGCGCCCCATTTTCGCGGTACACGTCTGATGGTGGTAAGTGTTGGCTGCATCGCGAATGAAGTCTTCCAGCGCAGGTCCTCTCAGGTAGCCCGGCATGACCTCGCATTTTGTGAAGGGCCGAAGCGCAGCTGAATTGCCAATCTCGCGACAAAGCTCCACGCACGCTACCGCGGCCTTCAGGTCGTCCGGGTGGGACAGCGTATTGGACTCGATCTGTATAGGGTCGTCAGGGTGGGGTCCCGTCAAGCGAATCTGACCGCGACTCTTCGGCCGCACGACACCTCCATACATGGTCCAAGAGGTTGGTGGTGGATTAAAGCTAGCGCCTGTCTCGGGACTGCAGACCGGTACTTCTATCTGGCAGGTCTGCAAATCCGGAGTGTCAAGACCAGGATTGCTCTTCCAGAAGAACGTTGCCTCAGCTCCATTGTTGCGAGGAGCGAGGGGCTGCTGATATTCCCAGACGCAGCCGATACCAAAATGATCCTGCAAATTCTGTCCTACACCTGGAAGGTGCTGCACGGCCGGTATGCCCAGACGTTGTAGCTCCGTCTGATCGCCAATGCCAGAAAGCATCAGCACTTTTGGCGTGTGCATGGCGCCCAACGACAGGACAACCTCGCACTTGGCCCTGATGCGTTGGATTTTTTCGTCTAAAGCGATCTCCACACCAGTGGCTCGCTTTCCCTCCAAGGTAATCTTGGTAACCAATGCGTGGGTGAGCACAGTTAGGTTGGGCTGGTTCATGTAGGGGAAGACATAAGTTCGAAAGACGGATAGGCGCTTTCCATTGCGTACCCGCACATCGATAATCGAGGCCCCGCCTGTGCCTTCCATCATTCGTCCATTATTGCTATCGAAAGTTGGCATTCCAATGGAACGCGCACCTTCCACCATAGCCGGAGCGATTGGATTCGGGTCAGGCGCGGACTGCACGAAAACCGGCCCACCGGTTCCGCGACGCGTGGGGTCTGGTGCTCCCTGCCAGTCTTCTATCCGACGGTAAATGTTGAGTACGGACTCATAGTTCCATGCCGTCTCGCCGGACTCGGATGCGAAGAAATCCCAATCGTTTTTGTGTCCGCGTGCCCAACCCATCACATTGATGCTCGATCCCCCTCCGAGCACCTTGCCCATCTCCAGCGGTATGGAACGTCCTTTGAGGTGTGGATTGGGTTGATCCACAAACTTCCAATCGCGCTCGCTCCCGAGGTTTTCATGCCAGCGAGCCGCTTCCATCACGCTTGGCACCTCGTCGCTGCCGCCTGCTTCGAGCAAGAGCACGCTGACGTCGGGATTTTCGGCCAGGCGGCGCGCAACTACTGATCCAGATGAACCTGATCCACAGACGATGAAGTCGTACTGCGACCTTAGACCGTCCCTGAGCTTCCGCTGGTTCCCACGAACACGCTCCACGAAATCTACTGTTGATTGTTTTTCTTGATTCAAACCCATCTCTATTACCCCTTTCTGATGTGAGGCATGCCATGGCTTGTTCCGCCCTGGTGATCTCACAACTCCAGTAAACGGCATGTTGGATAATGCCTTGTTAGAGTATCTGCTCCTCTGGTAGAAATCCTGCTGAATTTTTTCCGATTATTGAAGGGGACAACGACGAGAGTCCGATTGAGATGCGTGCGAGTCCGTTAGGATTGCCGCCGAAAAATGACCATTTATGGAGTTACAAATGCCGGGCTGATGCAGGGCGACTACGAATTTTAGCGCTCCCGAGAGTACGTCGTTTCGTGGTCCAGAAATTCCTGGCGATACTCGGTCGGGCTAGCTCCGCACACCTGACGGAAGGCCTGCGCAAAATGCTGTTGGCTCCTAAAGCCACAGGCCACGGCTACATCCATTACTCGCCCATCGGCGGAGCGCAACATCATCTTTGCACGCTCTAGCCTCTGACGCAGGAGAAATCGGTGCGGGGTCTCGCCGGTTGACTTGCGAAACATCCGCGAGAAGTGCGCTGGGCTCAACTCGACCGCTTGCGCCATCTCGCAAAGGGTCAACTCGTCTTCGATCTTGGCGTCTACAAGCTCTTTGATCCTGCGCAAGCGAGCGGAACCTAGCCCGCCTCGGTGGGTCTGCACAGACCGGCGCCGCACGGCATAACCGTTGACCAGCGCGACGGCAAGCGCCTGCTCAACGGAATCCAGAAACAGCCGACCACTCGGAAAGCCGGCAACTCTCTCCGCATTCACGGCCGCGGCCAGCGCGCCGACTCGTGCATCAACCAGGCTTCCCACTCTGCGCAATTCCACGTCGCCCGTTGTTCCATCAGAGGCTGCCGCGAGGGCGGCGTCCGAGACGTCAACGGACAAATACAAATAATGCAAGTCATCGGTTCGAAGCCATGTCTCGACATGACGAGGGACCAGGCACATTTCGCCCGCGCCAAAAGTAGATCTCATCATCTCAGAACGGCGCAAGCCGAGTTCAATCGAACCAGTCCGCAACGCCATCATAAGAGCCGGCTGATGTAGCACCGACAAGCGTGCCTCCGTGCCAGACTCGATTGCCTTGACTTCAACCCTCATCGCTACCTCACTCCTGATTGATGCGTTTCTCTATTCGTTTGATGCTTATCTCTAAACCGAGGCACTGCTTTGAACCCCAGCGGATGCTTCCGCGACGGTTGCATAGATCCGCCGGCCGCTCGAATCGACAGTTCTCTGTAAGGATTGAAAAGATGGAGCGGGAGACCAGATTCGAACCCAGTGGCAAGGTCCTGCAAAATGGAGGCTACCTCCTGCGGTGTATATCAAGTGATCGAAAGCACCAAGCTTGGTAAAGTGAGTTTCGACGGCCTGTTTGTCCGAGAGCTCAACGGTTGTCTTGTCGCGTTTCCGCCAAACGGCGCAACCGCCTTCTGAAGTCGTACCACGTTGCTTGAGGCGATAATGTCCTTGCGCCCTGTGATGCCTCCTGCTCGACGACGGCCAAACCGATGCCTGAGGAACCACCCAAGATAACCACCCGCTTGTTCTGTGAACCAGTTCCTTGTTGCATCGAATTCTCCTTTTCACGCACTTCCGCCTCTATGCTCCCCTCAATCTGAGCTGCGGCCGATTTTCGCAAACGCACCAATTCCTCGCCCGCGATTAATACCCAGCCGCTGCATCTTATAGATCAACGTCGTCCGTGGCAGGCCCAGCCGCGCCGCGGCGCCATCCCGACCGCCGACCCTACCTTTGGTCTGCTGGAGAGTATGAAGGATGTGCGAGCGCTCCGCCTCTTCCAGCGTCACTGGCGCGGATAACTGCAATGTGCCAGTGATTTCGGGCCGCGAACCATTCAGTACGTCGTCCGTCGAAAGAATCACCGAGCGCTCGATGAAGTTTTGCAATTCCCGCACGTTGCCCAGCCATGAATGACCTACAAGAGCGGTCATGAATTCTTCTGATATGGACGTGATTCTTTTGTTCATGCGAGCAGCGCAATCCATCGCAAAATGGTGGACCAACAAACGGATGTCTTCACGGCGCTCACGAAGAGGTAGTAATTCAATGGGGAATACGCTGAGCCGATAAAAGAGGTCAGCGCGGAATTCACGGTTTGCGACCATCTCCACGAGATTCCGATGAGTGGCACAGATCACTCGCACATCGGTTCGACTCGTTGCACCACCGCCCAGGCGCTCGAACTGTCTGTCCTGCATGACGCGAAGAAGCTTGGGCTGCAACTCGAGCGGAACGTCGCCGACCTCATCCAAAAGCAACGTGCCACGGTTAGCCCGCTCGAACCGTCCGATACCGCGCGTGACCGCTCCGGTGTAGGCGCCACGCTCGTGACCGAACAGTTCGCTTTCGAACAAACCCGCTGGTATGGCGGCACAATTCACCTTCACAAATGGACCATCCGATCGGCCGCTCCACTTGTGAATGGCTTCCGCAATCAGCTCCTTGCCGGTTCCTGTTTCACCGTTAATCAACACCGTTGAGTCGGTCGGCGCCACGATTCGCACCATGCCAAGCACACGCCGTAAAGCAGCACTGTTACCAATAATGCGCGGTGACCCACCGCCGAAGAGTTCATCGCTTTCGAGCGCAACTTGCGCCGAAATTCCGTGCGCGATTTCAAAGGATGCGCTTTCGTTGACTGCGGGCAGTTTAGGTGCGCAGCTCGCCGGTGCGGCCATTTCTTTACTCCTCTCGTTGCTATATTTTCGATATATGCACACGTCAGGGCCGGCTCAAGCGCTAACTCTCGCTTCGCCGTCCCTTGATCCACTCGCGGATGTATGCGGGGCAGTTCTTCAGTGGTATGCCGTTCGCTTCACAGCGATCGAGAAAGGCTATCGCATCTTGACCTACAAGCGTCAGGTTCTTTAAGTCCAAAACCATACGGCGCCCTTTCACCTCTGATCTAATGAGAGCTTCCAGCTCGGCTATATCTTCTTCCTCGATTTGGCCGCTCAGCATGTAGGTCACTTGCCCGTTCGAGGATCTTTGAATCTTGAGCACTGTTTCTCAGTTCCGTCGGAATCTTTCCCTCCTTCGAGGATTCTCACTGCTGCTGGAGCATTTGCGACGTCACTCGTTTGTTACACAGAGCAGGCACGGTTCCAATCCTAAGTTACTGAGAGAAAAGGGAGTAAACAGTCGCATGAACTACGAAAGTTCGTGAGGTTACGAAAGCTCGTAATTTGTTACGTTACGCAGTCTTAAAGCGATTCTTGTTTATCTTTAGCGCCTTGATCTTCGAATCCAGCGTAGTTCCAGGCATCCCCAGCTTGGCAGCCGCTCCCGAGGGTCCGAATACCCGTCCTTTGGTTTCGCGGAGTGCGGCCTCAATCATCTCCTTCTCTTGGGCAACAAGCCTTTCAGAGAAGTCAAATTGCACTTTTGGCTCAGGTCGTCGAGAGAGCCAACTCTCATCGACTGAGAAAGTCTTTGTTTCACATACAATAACAGAGCGCTCAATCACGTTCTGCAATTCGCGAATATTACCCGGCCAGGAATACGACTGAAGCAGGTCGAGACTCTTTTTGTTCACAGCCTGAAAGCTCTTTCCTGCTTTCCTTGCGTAACGATCAATGAAATACTCGACCAGTACGGCAATGTCTTGTTTTCGCTCCCGCAGAGGAGGCACTTCAATTGGAAAAACATTGAGCCGGTAAAACAGGTCGCTCCTAAACACGCCCGCTGCGATGCCGGCTTCCAAATCGCGGTTGGTAGCGGCAATCACGCGAACATTGGTCCGCATCGATCCCGCTCCACCAACACGTTCAAATTCGTGCTCCTGCAGAACACGCAACAACGCGATCTGGGTTTCAGCGGGAAGCTCTCCGATTTCGTCGAGGAAGATCGTACCTCCCTCGGCCAGTTCAAAGCGCCCCAACCGCCGCTGAATTGCCCCTGTAAAGGCACCCTTTTCATGGCCGAACAATTCTGAAGCGATCAACTCGCGCGGGATTGCCGCGCAGTTCACGCTAACAAAGGCTCGTGAGGAGCGCTGGGAGCGCCTGTGAATGGCGCGCGCAACAAGTTCCTTGCCGGTCCCGGTCTCGCCGGTGATTAAAACGCCGGAGTCGGTGGGAGCAACCTTAGATATTCTCGCAAGCACCATTTGCAGCGGCGCCGAAGTTCCCACGATCTGCTCGAACATCGATGCCTTATCGATTTCCTCGCGTAACGCTACGTTCTCATTCTGGAGTCTCTGCTCAGTCTGCTTGCGTTCCTCTATATCGGTTCCCGCGACATACCAACGTGTGATGCGTCCCTGGTTATCGCGTATCGGGTTCCAGCGAAAGAGAAACCAGCGATACTGTCCGTCATTTCTCGGAAGACGTAGTTCGGTTTCGTGCGGGAGGCCGCTCGAGAAGTTACGTTGCGCTTCGCTCATCACGCGTGCCCAATCATCTGGATGAGACAGTCTGCGACGAAGGGTCCGCCACTCCTCAAAGGTAAGACCGAGGTAATCGAGCGCGGCTTGATTGGCATAAAGATTGGTGCGGTCGGGATCAGGGCCTAACACGTAGACGTGCTGGGGCGCCAACTCCAGGATCTGCCGAAGCTCGCTTTCGCTTTGGCGGATCTTCTCCTCCGCTTGCTTTGCAGCGGTGACGTCCATCACCGTTCCGATAAATTTTATGAGGTCGCCCTTCTCATTGACGACAGGATGTCCGATTGCATGGAGGTGCTTGACAGCTCCATCGGGAAGAACAATGCGGTAGTCCGCTTCGTAGTCTGTTTTCTGGACTTCGGAAGTCTCGAAGAGCTCCTGAATGCGTTTTGCATCCTCAGGATGATTTCTATTAAGCCAAAAGTCCGTATTTGACTTACCCTCGTCGGGTCTCACGCCGAATATTCGATACACTTCCGGCGAGACGATGACTCCTCCCGAAGCAATGTCATGTTTCCAGCTGCCTGTATGGCTCAATCGCTGCGCTTCAAGCAACTCTTCTTCGCGGTAACGCAGCTCCGCTTCTGCTCGCTTTGCCGCGGTCACGTCGGTTACGGCGCCGACAAATTCGAGATTCTCAGCCGAAGTCTTCGACGCGCGACCTAAGACGTGAACGTGCTTCACCGAACCATCCGCCATCAGCAAACGATTCTCAAGGTCAAGATCCACTCCCGCCTTGGACGCATGATCGAGGGTCTGTTGTACGCGATCCCGGTCGTCGGGATGAATTCGCTGGATGATCCATTCCAGCGTGGGCTTGGTTACTCGATCGTGCCCGAAAATTTTGTAGGTTTCCTCTGACCAGTAGATTTCTCCGCTGAGAACACCCCAGCCGAAGGTGCCCGTGTGGCTGAGGGTCTGTCCCTGGGCAAGGAAAGCTTCGCTGTGTTGCAGATCAGAATAGAGGCTGGCATTCTCAAGTGAAATGGCGGCTTGCGAGGCCAGCACCTCCAGCACCGCGATCCGGTCCAGGGTGAAGGCGCCGGGAGTCAAATTATTCTCGAGGTAGAAAACACCGACAAGCTTCGTTTGTTTGACGATGGGCAGGCATAGGAGAGACCTTGGGCGCCGCTGGCGCACATACGCGTCCTCCGAATACAAGCTTCCGGCCGAAGCATCGTCGAGCAGTACGCGCTCCCGCGTGCGAATTGCGTAGTGCAGCGCGGATTGGGGAACATCGGATAGAGTGATGCCCTTCTGTCGAACCTGAACCTGGGCTCCGCCCTCGCCGGTGGTAGCCTCAGCCTCGATCCACACTTCGTCTTCGCGGAGAAGAATGAGCAGCCCTCGCTGAGCTCCGGCATGCTCCACCACAATTCGCATGAGCCTTTCAATCAGCTTGGGAAGGAGGATCTCGCTCGAGAGCGCCTGCGAGGCCTTGACGACAGTCGCGACGTCCAACTGCCGGAGCGGAGTGCCGATTGTGACGGCGGCTGAGGCGGAAGAATGTTCATCGTATAAACGCGGGTACAGCGCGTCGAGCTGCTTCACTTTCCCGAAGGCACCCCAACGGTCGTAACAGTTCCGCGCGCGGTGGAGATAGGCGTGAGCGCTCGTCTCAGAGCTGTGTGCCGCGTAGAACCGAGCGGCCAGTTCGTGAGCCAGTGCCTCAATCTGGATGAAGCCGCTCTCGCCCGCATGGTGGATAGCCTGTTCATAAAGACGCATAGCGTCGGAGTCTCGTCGTTCAAGTCGGGCGATTTCCGCCGACACCAGCATGTACTTGTCGGCGAAAGTCGGTGGATAATTTTCGGCCCATTCGCGCAATTGTTCCTGGTGCGCCGACAGAAGTTGGCGCCACTCTTGCTGCTCGTCAGCCGACGCGTTTTCATAGCTGGCCGCCACGGCCAGCGCCGTGTAGCAATAATAGTCGAGCAACTGGATCTGGCCGACCGCTGCCGAAAGCAGCGGCTTGACTTTGTCGGCTGCCGCGAGAGCCGCGGAGTAGTCGCCTGACACGAACCGGGCCTTCAATTTGAGTATCCAGTACCAGGAGGCGAGCAACTTCACCCGGTCCTCCGTCAGCCCGTCCTCGAACGCCGTTTCGTCGAATTGCGCGTCGCTGAATGTGGAAATGGTTGCGGTGCGGCCCTGCATCGCCGCGATGAAGCGTTGCTGACTTACCATGATGTCCACCCAGTCGCGGTACTTGGCTTCCCGGGTAAAGGCCAGCGCAATCTCCGACTGGCGCCAGATCTCGTCGAGGGGCTCGGTCCGCAGGAGGAGTCCGGTAACAGTTTGGAACATGCAGTAGCATGCGAAGGCCAGATCACCCATCTCGGTTGCGGTGCGAACGCCCGTGCGCATGAAATCGATCGCGGCAGCGATCGGCTGCGTCCAGAAGGCAACTGTTCCGACCGCGTAATAGACCTTAGCCTGACACGCGATAAACCCCTGCTTCTCGACAAGGTCGCAGGCGAGTCTCGCAAAGCGATGGGCATCGCGATAACGGTGAAAGACAGGTCCGAGGATAAATCCGAAATAGCCATAGGCGTGCGCTGAAGCGCCACCTGTCCCGTGCTGCATGCTGACATTCACCATGCGGCAGATATGCAGACAATACAAATGGAAGTCAGTAAAGTAAGACGGGGAGATAAGGACTGCCAACACCTGCATGGCAGCTTGAAGTTCCCGATCGGTCATTAGCGGCAGATCGATCAATCCTTCAATTGGGCGCCCAGCGAGCGCTCGCCACACCATCTCGTATTCCAACTGGACCTGGTCCCAGCTAGGGTGCGCCGGCATATCGATGCCGAACAGGCGCAAACATGCGAGCGCACTATCGACTGCTTGCTGGTTCTCCGACTTTAAGATATGAAGCGAAACCTTCAGGTTGTAGACGGCAGCTCGGTCGACCTTCGACACCGCGTGGGGCAACAACTCTCGAATCAGATGTTCAGCTCTTTCGAAATTGCCGGTCAGAAACTCGGCCTCGACGCGTTCCAGCCATAAGCCGAACGCCAATTCGTACTGGCCGCCCCAGTCGTTTTCATCTAACAGCACCATGCCCGCGGAAAAATACGCTCGTGCTGACGCATAGGCTGCAGACGCTTTGGCCTTTCGTCCGGCACGCAGATCGATTGCCGCTACTTGCGCTTTCTCGTCGTGATCGGTCAGCAGCGTGGCGCCGCGATTAAGCTGGTTCGCGACATCGAACAACTGCTCGTCCAGTTGCTCCGGCGTCATGCTGTCCAGGAGAGAACGGCCGATGCGAAGGTGGATGCCGGCTCGGTGCTTCTCGGGAATCAAAGAGTAGGCCGCCTGGTGAATGCGGTCGTGCAGAAATTTGCAAGTGTCATCCTGGCGGAAAACAAGCCCGGCGCGGACGGCTTCCCAGAGGGCTGCGTCTACCTCCTCCTCTGTTTCGCCGTGAACCAGCGCCAGAGTGGAGATCCCAGCGACGTTGCCCAGGCAGGCGAGCTGTTTCAGGGCTTCTTGGGTGACGGCGGAGAACCGCTTCAGCTTCGCAGCCACCAGATCCACGACATTGTCGGTATAGCTTCTGGCGTGAATGCGATCCATGTCCCATCGCCAGAAGCGCGCGATCGGATCGAACGCGACCAACCGCTCATCTACCAGCGCCGTGAAAAACTGGATGGTGAAGAACGGATTCCCACCTGTCTTCTCGTGGACCAGTTGGGCCAAGGGCCGGGTGCGCTCCGGCGCGCAGCGCAGGGCATCGGCGAGAAGGCGGCCGACATCGTTGATCCCGAGGGGCGCCAGTAAGATGTCCTGCACCCGGACTCTGGCTTTGTGGATTGCCTCCAGCGTTCGCAGAAGCGGGTGAGAAGGACTGACCTCGTTGTCCCGGTAGGCGCCGATTAGCAGCAGATGTTGCACGTCCGAGTGCGTGACCAGGTGTTCGAGGAAGTCGAGCGTTGCTGTATCCAGCCACTGCAGATCATCAAGGAACAGTGCAAGCGGATGTTCCGGTCTCGAAAACACTCCGAGGAAACGGCGGAACACCATTTGGAAGCGGTTCTGCGCATCTTGCGCCGGGAGGTCCGGAAGGGGCGGCTGCTTCCCGATGATGAATTCCAATTCAGGAATGAGGTTGACGATCAACTGGCCATTCGGTTCGACCGCCTCCCTGAGCGCCCTCCGCCATTGGTCCAATTCCCATTCACTTTTAGCGAGGACCTGACGCACGAGGGTCTGGAAAGCCTGTGCCAGTGTCGCGTAGGGGATGTCGCGCTTGTACTGGTCGAACTTGCCCGCCCCGAAAAGTCCACGCGGAGGCACAAGCGCCTTGTGCAGTTCGTTCACCACAGAGGATTTGCCGACGCCGGAGTAACCTGATATGAGTACGACTTCCGGCGCACCGCGCGCCACAACCCGGTCGAAGGCCGTAAGCAGGGTTTCGATCTCGGACTCCCGCCCATAGAGTTTTTCCGGTATGAGCAGCCTGTCTGACAAATCGTTTGCACCCAGCGGAAACGGATCGATCCGATGGAGCGAATCCCATTCCGCCAGGCAGCGCCGAAGGTCGGCCTCCAGGCCTTCCGCGGTTTGGTAGCGCTCTTCGGCATTCTTAGCGAGCAGCTTCATGATTAGAGAAGACACGGCCTCGGGAAGCGCGACGAGATCGTCTGGCGGCTCCGGCCCACGAGCAATGTGGCAATGGATCCACTCCAGTGGGTCAGCAGCGGTGAATGGCAACGCACCCGTAAGCATCTGGTACAAGGTGACGCCTAACGAGTAGAGATCAGAGCGGGTATCAATTGAGCGATTCATGCGCCCGGTCTGTTCAGGTGCCATGTAAGCAAGAGTGCCGGCAATGATCTCGGGCGGTGCAGGCGGCTGGCGCTCGTGCGGCAGTCGGGAGGCTATCGCAAAGCCCGTGAGCCATACCTTGCCGGCGTCGTCGACGAGTACGTTCCCAGGCTTGAGGTCCTTATGTACGAGACCACGCCGGTGGACTTGGCCGAGTGCCGTCGCCAAGCCAATGGCGATATGCAGGACGCAAGTCAGATCGGGCAGTTGGCCCCGCTGAAGAACCAGATCAAGGGGCTCACCGCCAGGGTCCGTGAGTATGAGGATCGTCCGCCCTTCATGACGAATGAGCGCCAGGGGCTTGGCTGCCCAGGCGGAATCGAGTTCGGCTGCGAGCGAGTATTCGTGCTCAAGCCGCCGGAGACCCTGGGGCGATGGATGTTCCGCAGCGAGTGCCACTGCCAGGACCCGCGATGGATTGCCGTGCTGCCGGCCGCGATAAAGGGTGAGGTCAGAGCCTTCTCGGATCGCCTCCAGCACGTATGCAGAAAGCTCTGTCACGGAGGGCATCCTCGTTGCCACGGTTGCACGGCCCCAAAATACCCATTGTGCCAGAAATTACGAGCTTCCGTAATCTCACGAACTTTCGTAATACGGGCGGCTATTAAGAAACGTGTTTTCAGCATCTTATGATTGGAACCGCGACTGCCGTCACACGATACGTGTGACCGCCGCTGCGGCAGCCGTAAAAGCCTTGAAGGAGGGAAGATGCCGACGCGATCTGAGAGCCGCTCGGAGGCGACCTGGCTTTCCGCCTCAATCCTCCATGACCTCCGGAGTCCTGTGGGAACTATCTATGCAGGTGCCGAAATGTTAATGACGCTCGACACTGCGCCAAATCAGGTGAAACGCCTCGCCGCTAATATGCACCGCGCGGCCGGCCGCATGCGGGAATTGTTGACAGACCTCGCCAAAGCCACCTATGGAAACAGATCAACACCTGAGATCTGCAATATCCGCGAAATCATTGCAGCAGCATCGGAGGCCGCAGCGGCAGCAATGGATAATCAGAGAGTTCAGATCATTCTCGATGTTCCAAGGCAGATAAAGTTGCCCTTGGCGCGCTCTCGTATGAAGCTGATGTTCTTTAACCTGATTGCGAACGCTCTTGAAGCGATGCCGGACGGCGGAGAGGTTCGCATTGGGGCCACGAGAAACCGCGATTACGTGCTGGTTGCAATAGAAGATACGGGGCCCGGGATTTCGCGCGAGATTCGCGATAAGATATTCGAACCGTTCGTAACCGCCGGCAAAGGGAATGGGTTGGGACTCGGGCTCACGCTCTCCCGCCAGGCTGTTCTCGACCACGGCGGAGACATATGGATTGAGCCCGCGGCCGGCGCGCGTTTTGTTATCCGCCTCCCACTCAACGGTGGTGAAGGTTTTTGAATTCAGCTCCTATGAATTGAGGTCTCACAGGTTCGGGGTGAAGAGCTCAATAGTGGAAGCGTTGTCCTCTGGGGAGAAGTGACGTGAAAACATTGTACTGAAGTAAAGGCAGCGGCAGCCAAGGGTGATATCGTCCATCACACCGCCAAGTCGCGACATCTTGCGCTAATCGAGTCCGTTACGCAGGGACGAGTTCCAACAGAGGATATCGAGGAAGTATCGTCGTCTTGGCAAAGATGCGCAAGCAAGCGCCTTATCAATCCCGACAGCCAGGCATGCCCCCACGTCGCAACGCAGAGCGAGCTCAGGATCTTCCGCGAGCCGCTTACAAGGGCAATCATTTCAGCTCAGGAAGAGATTGATCGACTGTTTGGGTTCATCAGGAAGGGCACGTTGTTCTGCTATGCAACACTGAAGGCGTCGCAATTCACCACCGTGGCGACGAAACTAAGAATGAAGAGTTCAAGGAACGGGGGATTTGGCTCGGGGGCATGTGGTCGGAGCAAACCGAGGGTACAAATGGGATCGGCACGTGCATCGCTGTACCGAAGCGCCTTTGTCATGACGAATCGGATACCATCATCAGTGGTGCGTTGTGCCGCCTGCCGGTTTGGGGTAAAACCAAAGAAATGCTCTCTAGGAGAATCAAATGCGGAAGAACAATATGAAGATCGCAGCGTTAGCATTCGTTATTCCGATTCTTGTCCTTTGGCCGTCCCCTGCTCGAGCGCAAGCTGCGAAGGCTCTCTATCCGGCCATGGCTCCTCTCGACCAGTATTTGATTTCGGACGAAAAGGCTGAGATAGCGCTGGCCCGGAGTGCCGCTCCGCCATCGATTTCGGATGCCGCGGAGGTGATGGTGCTGCGGCGGGATGGCTACGCAACTGCCACGAAGGGCTCGAATAGCTTCGTCTGCATCGTCGAGCGATCCTGGGGGAAAGCGACCGATGACCCGGAATTCTGGAACCCTAAGATGCGCGCCCCGCATTGCTTCAACCCGGCAGCCTCGAGGACGTTTCTGCCCATCTTCCTGCAGAAAACCAAACTTGTGCTGGCAGGAAAATCGAGAGCACAGGTCCTCGCGGCTACTACGTCTGCATTGGACAAGGGAGAGCTACCGGCGCTTGCTCCGGGAGCGATGTGTTACATGATGGCCAAGCAGCAGTACCTGAGCGACGATGACAAAAGTTGGCATCCCCATCTCATGTTTTTCGTTTCGGGTAATGCTGTGAAAAGCTGGGGCGCCAATCTGCCTGGTTCGCCGATAATAGCGGGGGAGGATCCGGAAGAACGGGTGACCGTCTTCATGGTGGTGGCCCGCACTTGGTCCGATGGGACACCGGGACCATCTACGATGCATTGACGCAGCCCGCACCCTGAACCTGCGAGACGTCAATCAGCCCTCTGGGCCAGCTAACATTAGCTTATGCCCGACAGCTCACTCGCCGACGTCGCTTCGCCCCAGGTTCTTGCCCGCGCGCGAAAAATCAAATTGTTCCTGATGGATGTGGATGGCACCCTTACGGATGGCGGCGTCTGCCTGATCTCCAGTACCGCCGCCGACGGGTCCGGTGCCGCTATAGTCTCCGAGATGAAAGTTTTCAACGCCAAGGATGGGCAGGGTCTTTCGCTGGCAAATACCATGGGCATCCAGACGGGTTTCATTACGGGCCGGCGCTCACCGGCGGTCGCAAAGCGTGCCGAGGAGCTTAAGGTTACTTTTGTTTATCTGGGGCAAGCGAAAAAGTCGCAGGCGTTCGAGGAATGCGTCGAGAAGGCCGGCGTCACCCAGGAAGAAGTGGCCTACATGGGTGACGATCTGCCGGATATACCGCTGGCGCAGCGCGCGGGTCTGGCAATCTCCGTGGCCGACGGGGCGGATGAGTTAAAGGCGGTCTGCCACTACATAACGCGTCGGCTGGCTGGCCGCGGTGCGGCGCGCGAAGTCATAGAACTCATTTTGAAGGCGCAAGGGCGATGGGAAGAGGCGGTCCCGCTCGCCTTGGCATAGTTTTCAGCGCGTGCCTGTTCCCGGGTCGTACTGGGCTATGGACGTCCATCGGCACGCATTGTGCCCGTGCCTTTGCGCGGTTGCGGCCAGCGAATCCTCAAACCGCTCAGTCGAGCAGGCGATAGCTGTTACCCATGCATTCGACGCCGGACGAGGAAAGGCTTGGGGCACGAGTCGAAACTCCACGAGTATGGAGTTACTCGTCGCCCATCAAGCGTTGCCGCCGCGTCCGTCGAGTCTGCTGCCGAGTAACTCAGGCGCCGATTCGCTTTCCGGCGGCATTCGCGAAGTACTCTATTCAGCGGTAGCCCGAGGCGGGTTACTTGATGGATCAGTTAGTCCCTTCCAAAACCGATCTGCTTCTCTAATTGCTGGAAGCGCGGATCTTCGCGCAGTCCAAACCATTTCGGGTCACTGTGAATCGAAACCAAAATCGTCGAGCGAACATTATACGCTTCGTTCAATCCGAGGAAGGTCGCGTCCTGGTCGCCCAGTCCGAGTTGGATTTCGGCCGGAAAGAACGGATCGACAAAGATTTTCCCGCTCATTTCATTCAACTGGCGGAGCGTGTCGCGGGCCGCCTTCGCATTGCCCATTCGCCCGTATACATACCCTACTTCGCTCAGAATCACCGGCGGCGTGAATCCATGAACGGATGCATGTTGGAGAGCGCCGAGCGCCTCTTCGTACTTTCCCATTTGCGCATACGTCTTGCCCAACCCCCACAGCGCTGTAATGCTTCCAGGTCCGGCCTCAAGCGCGCGCCGATAGCCGATCAGTGCGCGTTCGTATTGCCCGGCATAGTACGCATTGCATCCCAGTTCCTGTAACAGGGCGGTCGCCAAAGGATTCTCTACCAAGGCTGCGCGAACTTCATCCTCGCCTTTGATGGCGCGGCCCGTGGAAGCCATCAGGTGAGTGACACAGGCCAATTTTTCGAGCGCCTCATGATTCATTCGCCCGCTGGCGAGAATCAACTGGCGCTCGGCCTCCCGGAAATCCCAGTCGTAGGTTAACGCGATCACGCCCAAAATTCCGTGGGTTTCAGCCACAGTGTCGTCCAGGGACAGAGCGCGCAGCGCGAGTTCCTTCGCCTTTGGCAGGTGCTTTCGGGGATCATCGTAGTACAGGCCAAGGACCGTCTCCGCGGCCGCCTCCTGGTTCATGGCGAGGGCGAACTTCGGATCCTTTTCGACGGCCAGCGCGGACATCTCGGCGGACTGTTGTATCTTTGGGGGATCGTCGGAATCCAGCAGCACCTCGGCCCTCATGAACAGATCGAGAGCCTCTGGGCTAGTCGTGATCTGCTTGCGCAAGGTGGCCCGGTCCTCGGGGCTTAGCCTCAGTTTCACGCCGCGGGCGATATCTTCGGCGACGGTCGAGCCGAGCACCGCGAGATCGGTTGTGCCCGGAGCGTAAGCACGGCTCAAAACGACACTCCCGTCGCGCCCGTCGGCGACCTCGATGTCCACTGCCAGGTCCTTCGCGCTCCCCTGAATCGAACCGGTGATGATCCTGCTAACGCCGAATAACGTTGCAGCGGAGCGGACGTCCAGGTTCTTCGTCTTTACCGACATCGCCGAAGTTCGCGAGATCACTTTCAGGCTGGGAACTAAAGCCAAGCGACGGATGATATCCGATGTGATGCCGTCCGCCAGGTATTCCAGGTGCGGGTCTCCCGTCCTGTTGACCAACGGCACCACCGCGATTGACGGCGGCGTTTCTTGACCCTGGTAGATCGAGCGCATCCTTAGGGCAGCGCCGGCGGCCAAAGTAACCGCGATCGCACCGGCCGCCACCCATTTCCATGGAAACTCCCGTCGCGGCGGGGGTACTGCGTCCGGCACCCGCTCGACGGGATGTTCGCCGGCAGATACTGGCGTGATCAGGCGATAGCCTTGCTTCGGGAGCGTTTCGATATATTTCGGTTCGCGGGCATTGTCATTCAATGCGATCCGAATGTGGCGGATACAGAAGTTGAGCCCTTGTTCGAAATCCACGTGGGTCGCGTCGCCCCACAGCAGTGCCCGCAGCTCCTCGCGGGTTACGATCTCGCCCCTCTTGGCGGCAAGGGCGCGGAGGACCATTAGCGGTTGGGGCTGAATCTTGACTTGCGTCCCATCCCGCCACATCGTCGCTAGCGAAATGTCGATCGTAAAATCCCCGAATTCGAGCTTTCCGCCTTCAGGAGACTGCATCAGTTCACGATACTACTTTTCGAGTTTTCAAGGAGATAGGCGGATCCTCATGTCAACTGAGGGAATCCTCATGCGAAACTCAGGTGCGCGAGGGGCAGTCCGGGGCAAGTATCTAACGAGTCGTCCGACACGGATGGCAAACAGGAGAAAACAAATGAATCCGAGAAGTTCTTTAACGTCGATAGCGGTAGCCCTTGGAATGGTTGCGTCTCAAATCGGCTACGCTCAGCTATCGTCCAACGTTACGGTGAAGGTCACTGGCCTCAATAGTCCTCGCGGTCTGAAATTCGGCCCGGATGGCCTGCTGTATGTGGCGGAAGGCGGCACCGGAGGCACCGCGACGACGGTGGGGATGTGCACCCAGGTGGTAGCGCCCATTGGTCCATACACTGGTGGTTTTACTGCCCGCATATCCGTGATCGACGCCGGGGGTAGGCGGCAGACGGTTGTGGACAGCCTTCCTTCGTCTACCGGAGGCGGAGCCAGTCAAGGAGTGGCCGATATCGCGTTCATTGGATCAGACCTGTACGCGCTGATCTCCGGGGCGGGCTGCTCGCATGGGCTGGCCGGAACCGTGAACGGCATCATGAAGGTGGACGCCACATCTGGAACGGCGACGCAGTTCGCCGACCTCAGCACCTTCATCCAGAGCAACCCGGTCGCGAACCCCAGCTCTGACGATTTCGAGCCGGACGGAACGTTTTATAGCCTCGTCGCCTTGGGGAACAAGTTATACACCGTCGAGCCAAACCATGGCGAGATCGACGAGATCGATTCGAACGGCAGCGTATCGCGCGTGGTCGATATCTCCGACAGCCATGGACACATCGTGCCCACCGCGCTTGCTTACAACAACGGCTGGTATTTCGGGAACTTGTTCTTGTTTCCAACCCTTCAGGCTTCTTCGAACGTTTTTACGCTGGATCGGAGTAAGCATATCCACGTGGTAGTTCCGCAGCTCACCACCGTCGTAGGAATCGCATTCGACCATCGGGAGCGGATGTACATTCTTGAAATGAGCGCCGCAACGGGCGGTCCCACGCCGGGGCAAGGGCAGATCCTTCGCTATGAGTATAACGGCACGCTTACAACGATCGCGACTGGATTGATTTTCCCGACCGCGATGACGTTCGGTCCAGACGGGCTGCTGTATGTTTCGCACCAGGGGTTCGGTTTCCCAGCGGGCGCGGGACAGATTGTCACAGTCAGCATCAGCAACTAACATTCACGAGGACAAATCGCTAGGGTTACCCCGCCTATACACCTTTGAGGACCAGCCCCTGGCAACCGCCCCAGTGCTGGTCCCCGCCAAGGTGTAGCTTCAACGCGTGGTCCGTACGGATGTACACCCGCTTGACATCCGTAGGCTGCAATCCGTTCGTCGTCGATCTGAATTTCGATCTCCACAGCATCTCCTGGCGTCAATCCCCTCGCCGGAACTTGAACATTGACTTGATATAAGCCCGCGAGCCGCGGTGCGAGCCCCGCAAACAGCCCGTAGTTCACATCCGGATGCAGCCTCACTTCCGGGACACGACACTAGCGCAGGACCCCTGCCCGCCATGGCCCGGCCACGAATCGCATGCCGTCATAATCGCTTGCAAACCACGAACTAGTCGGATTCTACGAAGGCGGCTTCGGGCAATGGGAGCTTGTCGTGATCGCCGGCAATCCATACGTAGAGCGACGGAAGCAAATAGACGCTCATTACCAACGCGCCCATCAACCCGCCGACAATCACGATGGCGAACGGGCGCTGCGAATCGGAGCCAATACCGTGCGACGTCGCCGCGGGCAGCAGCCCGAGCGATGCCACCAGCATGGTCATCAGGATGGGCCGCAACCGCTCGATCGCGCCCTTTTGGGCCGCAGCCAGTGGGGCGAATCCGCGCGCGCGCAATTGGTTAATATACTCGACCATGATAACGCCGGTCTGGACGGAGACTCCAAACAGCGCCAGGAATCCGACGCCCGAGGATACGCTGAAATTCACTCCCGACAGATAGAGAGCTGTCACCCCGCCAACCGGGGCCATCGCGACGTTGGCAAGCACGAGCAACGACCATTTCATCGACGAAAACATCAAATACAGGATGAAAAAGATCAATAACAGCGTCAGGGGAATAATGATCGAGAGGCGACGCTGGGCCCTCTGGGCGCTCTCATATTCGCCCGCCCAGGTCAGACTGTAGCCGACCGGCAGCTTCACTTCCCGCTCCACCGTCTTGATCGCTTGCTCGACAGCTCCGCCTAAATCGCGTCCCCGCACCCGGTACTTGATCGCAACGTAACGCGAACTGTCCTCGCGATAAATCTGAGATGCGCCGTCGGAGACTTCCACATTGCAAAGCTGCGCCAGCGACACACGTTCGCCCGACGGGGCAACCATTCGGATGTTCTCAATGGCCTCTTTTGTATCCCTATAGTGAAACTGATAGCGAAGCACCAGATCGTAACGTTGATCGCCCTGAAGGACCTGGCTTACAGCATTCCCACCCACAGCAGTCTGAATGGCGTCCTGCACATCGGCAACGCTAATCTGATAGCGCGCGGCCTTTTTTCGGTTGACAACCAAGTTCAAGTTCGGCTGTCCGAGCACCCGGAACATTCCGACATCCTGCACGCCTGGTATGGTGCGCATGACTTGGACGATCTTATCGCCCCTTTCCTCCAGAACCTTCAAATCATCGCCGTAGACCTTGATGGCGAGTTCCCCCTTTACGCCGCTTACGGCTTCCTCCATATTGTCCGCGATGGGCTGCGAGAAATTCCAAATCACGCCGGGAATCTTATCGAGCTCGCGGCTCATCGCGCTGATCAGAGCCTCCTTGTCCTGATGAAACACCGGGCGCCATTCCTCCCGAGCCTTCAGGTCGACGAAGTATTCCGTGTTGGAGAAGCCCGTAGTATCGGTTCCATCATCAGGCCGCCCTACCTGGCTCGTAGAGACCTTCACTTCAGGAAACGAGGCGAGGATAACGCGGACCTGGTTAGCGAGACGCATTCCCTCACTCGGCCCGGTACTGGGCGCGAGCGTCCCGCGGACCCACACCGCCCCTTCATCCAGGTGCGGAAGAAACTCGCTGCCGACATGGCTTGCGAGCCAAAGAGTACCGGCCAAGCAGAGCAGCCCTACCGCGACGGTTACGTAACGCCAGCGAATCGCCAGGCCGAGGGTATAGGTGTAAACGCGGGTAATTAGTTCCATCAGAGGGTTGTGCCACTCCCGGGTGCCCTTCGGAAATAGGAAGCTGGCCAATACGGGTGCCAAGAACATCGAAAAGATAAGACCGCCGGCCAGCGCGAAGGCCACGGTCCACGCCATGGGCTTAAACAAGCGTCCTTCAACGCGCTGTAGCGTGAAGATGGGAATGTAGGCCGTGATGATGATCCCGATCGAGTAAAAGACCGGGCGCTGCACTTCGTGCGCGGCCTCGGAGATCTGCTGCCGCGGAGGTTTTCCCGCTCCTTCGCGGTTCCCGAGATGACGGATGATATTCTCCACCATGACGACGGCTCCTTCGACCACCATGCCGAAATCAAGCGCGCCGAGAGACAACAGGTTAGCGGGGATACCCTTCAGCTTGAGACAAGTTGCGGCAAACAGCAACGCAAAGGGAATGGTGAGGGAGACGATGAAAGCTCCGCGCACATTGCCCAGAAAGACGAACAATACGATGGCGACCAGGATAATTCCCTCGGTCAGATTGTGCATCACGGTATGCGTCGTCAAATGCACCAGATCGCTGCGATCGAGGAACGGTACGATCGTTGTGCCTGGCGGCAGGAGGCCGGGATGCCCGTCGGATCCATTGAGTTGCTTTACTTTTTCATGAATCGCTTCCAGAGTGGAATCGCCTTCGGCCCCTTTTTTCAGCAGAACGATTCCTTCGATTACGTCGTCGTTATCGAGGATATGACCGTCCAATTTGTGAATCGCCTTGCCATTCCTACCCAAACGAATTTTTGGGCCTTGCGCCACAGTCGCGATGTCTTTGATGCTGATTGGCGTGCCGTTCTTCGTCGTAACTACCGTATCCTCTATGTCGCTCACGTTTTTTACCAAGCCGACTGCGCGGACGTTGACCTGCTGCAATCCTGATTCGATAAAACTGCCGCCGGCGTTGACGTTATTGTTGGTGAGCGATTGTTCCACCTGCGCGAGAGTCAATCCGTACGCGATCAGTTTGTTGGCATCGAGAACTACCTGATACTCCTTGGTGATGCCGCCGAGGCTCGATACGTCCACTACGTTGGGGACAGATTTGAACTTCTTTTCAATGGTCCAATCCTCTAAGGACTTCAGGTCCATTACGTCATATCGCGGATTGGTGCTGTGTAGGGTGTAGAAATATATCTGGCCCACCGGGCTCCAGTCTGTTCCCATCTGCGGCTGCACGCCGGTAGGTAAGGTAACTTGGGAGAGGCGCTCCAGCACCTTGGCGCGATTCCAGTCGTTCTCCGATTCGTCGTCGAAGACCATGGTGACGCTGGATAGCCCGAACAGCGAAGTGGACCGTAGTGAGGCCAGGTGTGGAATCCCGTTCATGGCGATTTCGAGCGGTACGGTAACCTGCTGCTCGACTTCCTCCGCCGCGCGTCCGGGCCACTGCGTGATGACTTGCACGTAGTTGTTGGCGACGTCCGGATACGCTTCCACCGGCAGGTTCTTAAACGAAATAATCCCCCAAATGAACAGCAGCACCGCCATCGCAAGGATGAGTATGCGGTTGTTAAGGGCAAAATCGACGAGCGCGTTAATCATCGATGATCCCGAACTCGACGATACCCGGCCTGCTTAGACGCTCCGACGCACTCTGAAGTCTTTTCATTTTAAACGATGGTAACGCAGTTACCGTGCGGTTTATTCACAGCGGACTAGCCAAAAGATAAATCGAAAGATCCGCAGCTTGGACATAGGATTACTGGCATCTTCAACATTTTGGGGCTACTGTCGAGACCAACGCCCCGTTCGCGGTCAGATTGCGGTGCTTCGCGCGCGTTACTCCTGTTCTCCAGACCGGTCAACCGATGATAAAAGCAATCAACGTGTTTGTGAGCGTCGTGGCTATCGTGCTGGGAGTTTTTATCGCTGCCGCACCCGCGCGAGCGGCCGGAATCTGGGCATCGCAACGTTTTGAAAAGTTGGCTCCTCAAGAGCGAGTCTCTCGATTGCGCTGGTTCCGCGTGCTCGGGATCATCCTTGCTGTGGGCGGAGCACTAGCTGTGATCGATAGCAGTGGATTTTGGGACTAGCTCCAGGGCTTCCGCTGTGACAGCGTAACCCAGCGTGGCGGCCGGCTTGGCGCTGCGTCTCGCACGCAACCTTCAGGCTGTATCAACTGCCAGCAGGTGGCATTCTACTGCAACTCCACGAGCGCTCCAAGAACTCAAATCCTGCCTCGCCGGCCTTTGTACAATCTGTCATAAATTTTCTCTTTTTGGCGATGAAGAAAGGTTGCGCTTGGGGAGCCACTTGTCGTGGTTCGAACGCTCTCTGCCCGTTACTCAACAGCAATTTGCGCTTTGACAGCCTTTCTTGGGTTCCACCGCGGCTTAGCGCGCTCGATTGTATGCGAAGCCGAACGCCGCTCGAGATACGTGAAGCCACCTTCGGGGACGCTGCCCCTCCTTCAGAACCTCAATGGCCAGCTCTTCTAAATCCGCCGAGTCCCCAGTGCAGACTCTAAGAAAAGCCCTTCGAACGGCCCCTTGCCGGAGTCTTGAAAGCCAACGTTCAAAGCGGCGAGCCGCGTTTGATATACTTACGCGCGAGGAGCCATTCGTGGCGGGTTACCTATGCGCTTCGCATCCAGACGCGGCCTGGTGGCATCCGTTGTTTTCGTTGGGGTAGCGAGTCTTTTCCGAATGACATCCTGGGCACAGCAGGATGACGGCAACGATCGCAAAAGCTATGCCGAAAAGGTCCGTCCGACCTATAACTTCCGCTTCGGACCCGGCAAAATCTCCACCCCTGGTAACCTAGGTGTCGAAGGCAACGATTTCGTTCAACCGCAGGCCTTCCTGTCGGCCGCCTACTGCGGACGCTGTCACCAGGAAGCCTACAGCCAGTGGCGCCAGGCGCTGCACTCCAACTCCTTTCGAACCCCCTTCTACCGGACCAGCGTCAACATTCTGCTGCGCACCAAGGGCATCGAGTTTACGCGCCATTGCGATAGCTGCCATAACCCCATCGGTGTGCTCTCCGGTGCGCTAACCCAGGACTCCCAGGTAGACCGTGCCTTCGACGAGGACGGCCTGACTTGTACCACCTGCCACTCCGTTCAACAATTGGTATCCACCAACGGGAATGCGAGTCTCGTCATGGCTATCCCCTCCGCGATGGTCGATGAAAATGGGAACCGGATTCCCGGGATGGTGTCCGACGACGAAATCAGGAATCACCCGGACCGCCATTCCCGAGCAGTGATGAGGGATTTCTATCGCACGCCGGAGTTCTGTGCGGCCTGCCACAAAGCCAATCTGCCCGACACGCTGAACGACTACAAGTTCATCCGCGCCTTCACCGTCTACGACGAGTGGCAGAATTCGAAGTTTTCGCAGCGCAATCCCCTGACGTTCTATACCACGGCCTTCCAGACCTGCCAGGACTGCCATATGTCCCGCGCGCCCATAAAGCTGGAGGAGCCTGGCGCCAAGCATGGGACACTTGCGTCGCATCACTGGCCCGCCGGCAACACAGCCGTTCCTTTTTACTACGGCTTCGACGAACAGATGCAAAAAACCGTCGAGTTCCTGAAGTCCGGAAATTATCTCAACGTCGATTTGTTCGCCCTCAAGAAGGCGGGAAGTGAGATGACCGCCCCACTCGGCTCCCAATCCTTCCAGTTGGCCGCCAATGACACAGTCCAGATGATGGTGGTTATCCAGAACAAGAACATCGGCCACTCTTTAGTCCCGGAAGTCCGCGACCTCTACGAGCCATGGGTCGAATTCCTGGTCCAGGACGCCGCGGGCAAGGATATCTACCATAGCGGCTTCTTGAAGCCCGACGGTTCGCTCGACGAGCGCGCCCACAGCTTCACCAACCGGCCCGTCAATGTCGATGGAGAATTTGTAGACAACCATAAGGTCTGGACCATCCAGTCAGTGGCTTATGACAACACCATTCAATCCGGCCGTTCCGCTCTGGTGCGTTACGAATTTCGGATTCCCGCGGGTGCCCGTGGTCCGCTCACCGTCACGGCGCGCCTGAACTATCGGCACCTGCGGCAGAGCTATTTGAATAACGTTCTGGGCAAGGAACATCCCCTGTATCCGGTAGTGGAGCTCGCCTCGCGCAGCCGTACTCTGAATATCGGAGATAATCCGCCCACGCCTCCGGACAAGCTGGATAACCCGGACTGGATGCGTTGGAACAATCTCGGCATCGCGTATCTCGACCAGCTCCAATACGCCGATTCCATGCATGCCTTCGAGCAGGTGGTAAAACTGCGGCCAGATTATGCCGACGGCCATATCAACATCGGCCTCACCTATATCGAGTGGGAAAAATATTCAGAGGCGCGTGCCGATCTCGAAAAGGCACTGGAGCTAAGTCCGAACAACGCGCGCGCGCTTTACTATCTGGCATTGGTCGAGCGGCGCGAAGGACATTTTGATGAGGAGTTGGCCGATCTGCAAAGAGTAGTCATCCAGTTCCCACAAGCCCGCGACCCGCGGCGGGAGTTGGGTATCGCTTACTATCAGCGGCACAGTTACCCCGAAGCCATGGAGCAGTTCGAAGCTCTCCAAAAGATCGATCCCGACGATCTGGCCGCTCATTACAACCTGGCAGTGATCTATCGCCGCCTGGGAATGAAAGACAAAGCCGCTGCGCAGGCGGCCTTATTCGCCACCAAGCAGGTGGATCCGGGCGCTCCCACCTATTCGCTGGAGTTCCTGCGGAAACATCCCGAAATTTCAACCGAAAGCGTACCCTGGCACATGCACACAGATCTCCCAGCGGCATCCGGCGGAGGAGGCCAGCCATGACCATGTCTTGCAAATCCAAGCTCCTGATTTTTCTCGGTGGAGCAGAAGGGTTCCGCGTGTCTTGGCGTGGTGGGGCAGGCGGTTCCGCCTGCCTTGGTGAGGTCTCCAGGAGTTTTTTAGCAAAGTCTTTCCTCTTGCCAACCCAGGGCGACAATAGATGAGCACCTCCCGCCGCCGCTTCATCCGCTCCCTCAGCCGCTCCGCGCTGGTCCTTCCTTTCGCGGATCTCGTCGCGCTGGCTCAAAATCCCGGCCCGACCGAGCGCAACTACAACGCGAAAGCCATGCCCGCGGCCAAGGGACCGAAGTCCCCGATTGAAGGCACTCCTCTCGGCGTCAGCTTCGTCGACGTGGTGAAAGAGTCGGGCTTGGCCGTCAAGACCATCTACGGAGGCGAGGGTAAGAACAAGTATCTTCTCGAGACCACCGGCTGCGGCCTGGCTTTTTACGACTACGACAATGACGGCTGGTTGGATGTGTTCCTGGTCAACGGCTGGCGCCTCGAAGGCTTCCCCGCGGGCAGCGAGCCGCACTGCCGGCTTTTCAAGAACAATCGCGACGGCACGTTCACCGACGTCACCAAAGGCTCGGGCCTCGAACATCGCACCGGATGGGGACAAGCCTGCTGCGTCGGCGATTACAACAACGATGGCCACGACGACCTCTTCGTCACCTATTACGGGCAGAACGCGTTATACCGAAATCACGGCGACGGCACGTTCACTGATGTCACCAAGGAGGCGGGCCTCGCTCAGCCTGGCCCTAAAATCCGCTGGAACACCGGCTGTACGTTCGTCGATTACGATCGTGACGGACACCTCGACCTGTTTGTCGCCAACTATGTCGACTTCGATTTGAAGACGGCGCCGCCGCCAGAGGCGGGTCCGTGCACTTATAAAGGAATGCTGGTAGCCTGCGGGCCTCCGGGCCTTCGCGGCGGCAAGAACATTCTCTATCACAACAATGGCAACGGTACCTTTACCGATGTTTCAGAAAAGGCCGGCATGTGGAAGACTCCCGGCACGTATGGCCTGAGCGTAGCCGCATCGGATCTCGATAACGACGGCTGGCCCGACATCTACGTCGCCAACGACTCCAGCACGGCCACTCTGTACCAGAATCAAAAAGACGGCACGTTCAAAGATATTGCGATCGAATCCGGCGCCGCTCTGTCTCCCGAAGGAAAGCCCCAAGCCGGCATGGGCGTCTCGATCGGCGACTACAACCGCGACGGCAACCTCGACGTCGTGAAAACAAATTTCGCGGGCGACACCGATTCGCTCTACACCAACCTCGGAGACGCGACCTTCGAAGACCGCACCTATCCCAGCGGACTAGGAGTCAATACGCGTCTGCTCGGTTGGGGCGTCGGATTCTTCGATATGGATAACGACGGTTGGCTCGACATCCTGATGTCCAACGGCCACGTTTATCCGGAGGTAGATAAGTCCAACGCGGATTTGAAATACGCCGAGCACAAATATCTGTATCGCAACTTGCAGAACGGCCGTTTTGAAGAGGTCACCGAAAAGGGTGGCCCCGGCATTATGGAAAACGCGCCCGCGCGCGGCTGCGCTTTCGGCGACTTCGACAACGACGGTGATCTCGACATTATCGTGAACTGCGTCAACGCGATACCGCAGCTCCTGCGCTGCGATTCCACGCTGAAACGGAACTGGATCAAGGTGAAACTGGTGGGCGTGAAATCGAACCGCACCGGCATCGGCACCCGTGTCATCGTAACCACGAAAACACTAAAGCAAATGGATGAACTCCGCAGCGGCGGCAGCTATTTTTCACAAAACGATTTGCGCATGCATTTCGGTTTGGACCAGGCCAGTAAGGTCGATATGGTCGAGATCCGCTGGCTGAGCGGTCAAGTCGACCAGCTAAAGGATTTAGCCGTCAATCGTTTATACATCATTCAGGAAGGCGGCAAGATTTTGAACTGACATGCCGTTTCTAGCCACCTGTGTACTTATCAACCAGGCAACAGTAGAAGGAATCATGGGCGGTCCCGTCACGGCGAAGGGCTGCGTTTTTGTACGCAAAGGGGTAGAACTACGCATCGAACCCATCAAAGATTTCAAATCGTGCGCCTCGGCCGCACCACTGAAAGCTATTGGAACAGAAGCGTTTACGTGCAGCGACGGGGTGGTGTTCCGGGTGCGGGAACAAATGTTCGCGGTCCGGATTAAGGACCGCGAAAAAGCCCGCAGAGTCGCGGAATTAGTTGCCGGGTCCTTGTTTTAGCTTTTTCTGCTTTTCCAGGTCTTCTGCTTTCCTGATTTCCGCGGCTTTGGCGAACGCTTGCGCTGAACCGGCTTGGTCGCCGTCCTTACGCAAAAGAAGTCCTAAGTTATTCCAGGCGGCGGCGTTAAGACCGTCGAGAGCGACAGATTTGCGAAGGGCGGCGATCGCTCCTTTTACGTCGCCTTGGTCCTTCAGCGCGTTTCCCAACATGTACCAAGCTTCGTTATAGTCGGGGCGCTGCACTACTGCGGCGCGCAATTGAATAATGGCTTGGTCCGGCTCCCCCGCATCTATGTATGTGAGCGCAAGGGAGTAATGCGCCTCGGCCAGCGAGGGATCGAGCGCTACGGCACGTTCCAACTCTGTGGCGGCACGCGGGAGGTCGTCGGTTTGCTTGTAGGCGATTCCGAGATCGTAGTGGGCTCCGGCGTCGTTTGGGTGGTCATGGGCAAGCGCCGAAAGATGCTGGATGGCGGTTTTGAAATCTCCCGATGCTATGTAAGCAAAGCCAACATTTACCTGCACTTGGAGATTTTTTGGGTCGTGCGCCAGGATGCTGCGGAACTCCTTGAGGCCGGCGGCAGGATCGCCGGACCGGACTAAGGCATTACCATAACTGTTCCGAGCCAAGTCATTGTTCGGATTCAATTTAAGGGCTCGGCGGTAAGCATCCCGCGCATCCTTATATCTATGTTGCTGGAGATGGGCGTCGCCCAGGGTTGCCCAGGCCAAAGCTAAGCGGTCGCGATAATCGGCGTGGCCGGGTTCGAGCGTGACGGCTTTCTGTAGGGCTCCAACTGCGGAACTGACTTGTTTTGTTAATGCTAACGCTACGCCCAGGTGGTACCAGGCTTGCGCCATCTTGGGATCCAGCTCTGTAGCTCGTTGAAAATGCGGGATCGCTTCCGAGGAGCGGTTGGTGGCCGCAAGCAAAAAGCCGATTTGATCCTGATACCCGGCGGATTTGGGGACTAATGCGGCCAGTTTTTCGTAAGCCGCCAGCGCTCCGTTGGCGTCCTTCGCGGCGAGGCGTTCCCGGGCCGTGGACTCCAGTTGCTCGACGGTTTGGGCGGACAAAGAGAGCGAAAGGCAGAAATAGAGAGCCTTAATCGACCATAATTGACCGTTTTCATGCACGAGCAGAGCCTTATTCGACCTTAATTGTACGTAAATCGGACCGTCGTTCGGTGGTAGCCTTCGCCTGGCGGGAACCGGACGAGCAGTTTTCCGTGGTCCAAAACAGCTCCCTGGATTTGAGAGGGGGCGCGGACAAACCGAACGTCTAACTCCGCGACCGAACCAGCCAACCCTTCGATTTCGAAACTGTTTTCCGACTGCGAGAGGACCTTCGTGAAGACTGTCGGCGAGCCTTGAGGCGGCAAGACCTCTGTCACGTTTACTTCGAACGCGGGCAGATTTAATTCGAGGTGGTGCGTGCGCGCCGTTGTAGGGACGCAATCTGCGCTCTGGGTCAGGCAGAGAGGCTGCGGGTCGGCGGACGATGCTTCGATCAGCAATTTTCCGTGGTCTTTGCGGAAGCGAAGATCGAAACTGGTTGAGCCGACCGGAACATTCTTTAACGCGGCGGTTTCCCAACTCGCGGGGAGCTGCGGATGCACCCGGAGAATGTGATGTAATGCGTCCGCTTCGAGCCCGAACAGACCGCGGATTGCCGGCGTCAGCACCATAGCCGAGGACCACAACTGGTGCGAGCTGCTGCGGCCGAAGGGTTGGAAGAATTCGCCGGATAGTAGCTCGGTCACGGCGCCAGGGTCCTGCGTGAATGTCATGGCGGCGTTTTGCATCAGGTGCGCATAACCTGAGGCGGGGCGCCCCTCGCGGTATTCGGCCAACGCGGTCCAGCCGGTATACAAAGGCCAGACTGAACCCTGATGGTAACTGATCGGGTCATAGATCGATTCCGCCCGGCTGAGGTCGCGGATGCCCCAGTCGGTGGAGAATTCGGGCGAGGCCCAGCGTTCGAACATTTTTTCCGCATGAGGCAATGCGAAAGTGCCGTCCCACCACGCGACGCTGGGAAAAGCCGTTGCGGTGCGGTCGAGAGTGCCGTCGGCGTTGCGGCTGAACGCGTAGAATCCGGCATCGAAATACTCGGAAGCGATTTTCGAGGCGATCGACGCGGCTTGTTTGTTCGCTCGGGCGGCGAGCTCCGGCTCGTTCATCGCCGACGAAAGCTTCGCCATGGCGGCGCAGGACTGCTGATCGAGCGCGGCCAGATAGATTTCCTGATGGGGCATTCCGGAGGGCCAGCTTTCTACCCAGCCGGTACCCTCGGTGTTTTCATAGATGCCGTCTCCATCGGAATCGTGTGCGCGAGTGAAGGCCCAGGCCAGCTTGATTTCGTTCCAGTGGGCGCGGAGAAAATCGACGTCGCCGCTCGAGCGAACGTAATCCCACATGGTCATGACCAGCAGGGGAGTCGAGTCGGCTGAGGCGTAGAAATAGGGCGTTGCGGGCCAGTCGACCAGATCTGCGGTCTGGGAGAACTCGTGCATGATTTTTCCATCGGCGTGCTGACGATGCAACAGGAATTCCAGAGCGCGGCGGCTGAGGGCGAAATCGCCGTAGCTGTGGACGGCGTAGAGCGTGAACAGGGTATCGCGTCCGAAAAACCATCCGAAGCCGGGGCGGGCGGAGTCGGCGGATGAATAATAGCCGGCGACGAGGCCCGTTTCGTTATGAAAATGAACCTGCGCCTGATCGATGGCGAGTTCGGCCCAGCGCAGAGCCAGGTTGAATGACGCGTCAGGGGTTTCAGCGGTTAGTTTATGGTCGAAGAAATGGGCGTAGTATTCGGCGGTCTTTTGATATTGCGCGGGCCAGGTTTTGTTGAGGTCCTGCAACTGCGCGGGCGTGCGGGCCATCAGCAGGGGGAAGAATTGGTGTGACTGGGTTTTGGGATCGAAGGGAAGTTTGAGTTCCAAAGGCCAGGTGCGAGGACGCTCCTGATAGGGCGCCATGATTCCGGGAACGGCGCCGGGGATTCCTATACAGCCTGAAAATTCGGGGTTGTCGGTGTGGAGGATGTAGTATCCGTCCTTCACCCATTCGGCGCTGGGAAGGCCGAAGTTGGGGGCAGGCCACATGCGCGACATTTCAGGCGTGAAGCGGAAGGTAAGCGTTAGGGGGCGGAAGGAGGCGATCTCGAAAAATATTACTGGGCCTGCGGCTCCTGAGAACATGTGCTGCTTCACGGTGAACGCGGCGTGTGAATAGGTGAGGGTGGTGTGATCCGGATTCACATCGATGGTTGCGGCGTAGTCGGAGAGTTCGATGGGAATGGGATAGTCGGCGAGGTCGGCGGTGATGCGAAAGTGGCTGGCGATTTTGACGGGGAAGATCCAGGCTTCGAAGGAGCCGTCGCCTTGGCCGAAGATCGCGCCAGTAGCGCCTGCTACGGTGAAGGGCATGCGAGGTTGGGCTGGTCTGGAGATGGCTAGGGGGCTGGATGGGAGTGGGAAGCTGGGGGTTGAGTGTAAAGTTTGGGCGGGCAGGTGGGTGGTGAGAGACAGCAGAGTGATGCAGATGCGGGCGGCTAGTGGCGACGCGGCTCGCACGGGTGTTGCTCTGCCCGCCGATCGGGCAATGATGGGAATGAAAGCGCCGGGCTGAGTGGACGGGGCGAAAAATTGGGGACAGCCCGCTCTGTCCACGCGGCGACGAAAGCGGGCGGGTTTTCCGGGAGCATTGACTACGCCTTGGGACAGAGTAGGCAGTCCCCACTTTTTCGCGGGCTCTGCTGTTTTAGGGGATGCGTACGCTACAACGGACGAAGGCGTTAGTGGGTGAGACATTTTGATTCCAGGGTTCGTTTGCCGGCGTCCGACAGTTCCTGCCAGAGGAGCACGAAGGCGGCGTTGGTCCAGCCGAAACCGATTTCGTTGGAGGTGTAGCCGAAGCGGATGCCGGCGCCCAGATCGCTTTTGCCTTCGACGACGTTGTACTTTTCCTTAATGGTCCGGTGCTGGTCGAAGTCGCGGAGAATCATTGAAAGGAATTTCAGGCTCAGGCGCTCCGCTTCGGCGTTGAAGCCGTAGCGGCGCAGGCCTTCGATGGCGATGATGTGGAGCGGCGCCCAACCAAAGGGCGCGTCCCATTGATTGCCGGAATTATGGGTGCTGGTTTCGAGGCCTCCCTCCTTTTCAAACAGGGGAAGGTTGGCCGCTACGGCCGCGGCCTCCTCCGGCGTGGCCAGGCCGGCCCAGAGCGGATAGAAAGTGCTGAGGAAGGGATAATCGAGGCGCTGGGAGGTGACGAAGTTGTAGTCCGCGAAGAGACCCGTTTTTGCGTCCCACATCAGGCGGCGGATGGTGGATGCGCGCGTGGCGGCGCGATCGGACCAGATCTCGGCTTGGCGCGGTTGATCGAGCAACGTGTGGATTGAGGCCAAGTCCATCTCCATGCGATAGAGCAGGGAGTTGAGGTCCACGCTGTTGTAGTTCACGATACCGACGCTGAAGGGACCGAAGCGGGCAGAGGGGTCGAAGCCGGATTCGCGCATGGCGCGGTCGCCGCGATAGAACAGAGGGGTCAGCTGATCTGTTTTGGCGTCGTAAAAATCGGCGAGGTTATACTCTTTGACTTCATGCGTCCGGTAGTATTCACGGACCCGGTCGTAATGATTTTTCCCTGCTTCATCGCGTTCACCAAATACTACTTCGGGGGCGGGCTGATCAGATCCGCCGTCGTAGCGGGAAAGGCCGGTCTGGGGCGTGAGATGAGGCTCGCGAGTCCAGTATTCGTAGTAACTTTCGAGCGCGGGGAGGCTGTCTTTCAGCCATGCCGAGTCACCGGTGTTCAGGTAGACATCCAGCACCATACGGCTTAGAAACGGAGGCTGGGAGCGGGTCAGATAGTAAGTACGGTTGGCATTGAGTACCTTGCCGTAGTGGCGGACTTCGTACAGGAAGTTATCGGTCATCGACTTTGCCAGAGCGGGTTGGCCGTCGCGCAGGAGGCCGAGTTGAATGAAGTAACTATCCCAGCCATACATCTCGTTGAAGCGACCGCCAGGGACGACGTAGGGGTTGGGCAGGTAGAGCAAGCCGGATTCCTGGGTGGGGAGTTTGCGGACGTTCACTTTGAGGGCGCGCTCGATGCGGGCGGCGTCTTCGTCGGCGGCTACCCAGAGAGTCATGGGGCCTTTTTGGGCAACCTTCGAATCGATGGCGGAGTCGGCGAGGGAGGCGTTGGAGCGGGTGAGCGTCTTCCAGCTTTCATGAATGTAGTTGCGGATTTCCGAGAGGGGAGGGCAGGTCTGCGCCGCGGAGAGCGATGACCATAGCAGGAAGAAGACGAGCAGGTTCGAGAGACTCATGAGCGGCCTTCTTGAATGGTCAGAATTTGGTTTGACTTCACGTCGCGATAGACTTCGGTGAGGCCGGAGGGCCAGTGAACTTCAACGTCGGCTGAAGTGGCGGACCCGAGGCCGAAATGCAAACGGAGGTCGCTTTGCGAATAAAAGCTCGATTGACTCACGACTTCCTGCCGTTGGCGGCGTCCACCGGCTGAAACGAAAGCTCGCGCGCCGATGGCGCTGCGGTTCGATTTCGTGCCGATCAACTTTAGCTTGAGCCAGCGATTGTTATTGCTGGTTTCGTTATGGAGCAGCGATGGAGGCTCGCCCATATTCATGATGACGACATCCACTTTGCCGTCGTTGTCGAAATCCCCAAAGGCACATCCGCGGCTGGAGTGGCGGTCGGTAATAGCCGCGCCGCAGCGATCGCTCACGTTCTCGAACACACCGGTTCCAAGACTCCTTAGCAGGATGCGCGGGTTCTTGTACTTGTACTCGGAGAAGAACTGTTCGATCTCGGGGTACACGTTGCCGTTGACGAAGAGCAGATCGAGAAGACCATCGTTGTCAAAGTCCGCGAAGCCCGCGCCCCAGCCTACGTAGCGCGTGAAGGCTGCGAAGCCGGCCTTCGCCGTCCTGTCTTCAAAGCGGCCGTTCCCTTTGTTGCCGTATAGAATCGGCGTGTCGTCCGCGAAGTGAGTCTTGAATATATCGAGGCGGCCGGAGTTGAGAGCATCGCCGATGGCAACGCCCATCCCGGCTTGTTCGCGTCCGTCTTCGTTATAGGCAACCCCGGCTTCGAGCGCAATGTCGGTGAACGTGCCATCGCGATTGTTCCTATATAAGATGCTGGGCGTCGAGTCACAGGCGACATAGATGTCCGGCCAGCCATCGTCGTCGAAGTCGGCCGCTACGGCGGTCATGGCATAGCGGTGATCCACTTTCGAGATGCCGGAACTTTCGGAAACGTCGGTGAAGGTGCCGTCGCCGTTGTTGCGATAAAGAAAGTTGCGACCGGTGGGCAAGCCTCTGGGTCCGCAATTGACGGCGATGCCTTTCCAGGTGCAGTTTTCGGTGGCGCCAGGCAGAGGAACCGTTTTCAGATCGAAGTTCAGGTAGGTACTGACGAACAGGTCCAGGAAGCCGTCGCGATTGTAATCGGTGAAGGTGCAGCCCGCGCCCCACTCGGGTTTCGAATGCAGCAGGCCGGCTTCTTTGGTGACATCGGTAAATGTGCCGTTGCCGTTGTTGCGATAAAGAATGTTCTGTCCCCAGCAACTGAGGAACAGATCGTCGAAACCGTCGTTGTTGTAGTCGCCGATACAGACGCCGGAGGCCCATACCGCGCGCTCCAGGCCGGCTTTTTTCGTGACATCGGTGAAGGTGCCGTCGCGGTTGTTTTTATATAGGCGATTAGTGACTCCGGGAGGGGCGCCGGAAATTTGCGAACCACCGGGGACAAAGATATCGAGCCAGCCGTCATGATCGTAGTCGAAGAAGGCGATCCCACAGCCGTTGGTTTCCAGGATGTATTTCTTCTTGTCGGGATTGCCGTACACGACAGGAGCGGTGAGTCCTGCTTTCGCGGCGACGTCCGTGAATACGAACGGCGCTTCGGAGGAGGATCCAAAGGCGAGCAATGGGAGGGCAAAAAAATCGCGCCGCCTCACTTGACGCCTTTTCCTTCGACCGCGGTGTATATGTGATTCGCCGCCAGCCCGGGGAGTTTGTCCACTAATCCGCTGGGCCAATGAATTTCTATATCCGCGGTATCGGCTTTAGCCAGCCCGAAGTGTACCCGCAGATCGTTCTGTGAAATATAGCTGCCTCCGCTGCGTACTTCGTCCATTTGTTTTCGCTTGCCGGTGATGCAGTACAGGCGCGCGCCGATGCCGGAGCGATTTGATTTTGTGCCGATGCACTTGATCTTGATCCAGGTATTTCCGTTGGTGGAATCGCAGCGCAGCAGTTGCGGCGCCTGGTTGACGCAGTTCACTACTACATCGAGGTCTCCGTCGTTATCGAAATCGCCGCAAGCGCAGCCGCGACCGGCCACCTTCTCCAGAATTCCGGGACCGGAGCTTTCGGAAACGTCGAGAAAACGACCGTTGCCGAGATTGCGGTAGAGCACTTTTCTCTGCCAGTAGCCATATTCAATGGCGGTGTCCGATACCTCGGGGTAGACATGGCCGTTGGTGAGCATGATATCGGGCCAGGTATCGTTATCGTAGTCGAGAAACATCGCGCCCCAGCCGAGGAAGCGAGTGTTGCGGCCGAGTCCGGCCTGAAAGGTCGCGTCGTCGAAAAAACCCTTCGCGGTGTTGTGATAGAGGCTGGAGGTATCGCCGGCGAAATTGGTTTTGACGATGTCGAGAAAGCCGTCTCCGTCGTAGTCTGCCGCGGCGACTCCCATGCCGGCCTGCGATTTGCCGTCGGCCGAAAAAGCGACTCCCGCTTCGATGCCGATGTCGGTGAAGGTGCCGTCGCGATTGTTGCGGTACAGCGCCGATGACGTGGAGTCGTTGGCGACGTAGATGTCGGGCCAGCCGTCATTGTCGAAATCGGCGATCAGTACTCCAAGGGCGTAAGTGCCGGGCGTTTTCAGAATACCGGCCTTCTCGCTGACATCGGTGAAATGGCCTTTGCCGTCGTTGTGTAGGAGGATGTTTTTTCCGCCATCGAGCCCGGGAGGTCCGCAGGCGACCTTCAGGTTTTTGTACAGACAGTGCCCATCTTCCGGCCCGGCGACGGTCTTGGGATCGAAATCGATGTAATTGCCGATGAAGATGTCGAGCCAGCCGTCGCGGTCGTAGTCGACGAAGGCGCAGCCGGTGTTCCAGCGGTTGAGGCCAGCGGAGGTGACGCGGGTGGTTTTCGCGACGCCGGTCTTTTCGGAGACGTCTGTGAAAGTCCCGTCGCCGTTGTTGCGGTAGAGAACGCAATCTCCCCAATAGGTGACGAGAAGATCGTCAAGCCCATCGTTATCGTAGTCGCCGACGCAGCAGCCTTGTCCCCAGCCGGTGCGCGCCAGGCCCGATTTTAGGGTGACGTCGAGGAATGTTCCATCGCGGTTGTTTTTGTACAGACGGCTCACCGGCGCGTCGGCCTGCGGCCAATCCGCTTCAAAGCGCGTACCGTTGACCAGAAAAACATCGAGCCAGCCGTCGTGATCATAGTCATAGAAGGCTACGCCACAGCCGGTTGTTTCTAGCAGAAACCTGTTGTTGTGTTCAGCGCCGAAGATCGTCTTCGAGCGGAGTCCGGCTTCGCGCGCGATATTGACGAACTGCGGGCTCACTGGAGTGCCGGCAAGCAACTGGTCGAGCGTGAAGACCGGCATCGATGCGCACAAGGAGCGGATTAGCTGGCGGCGGCTGAGCTTCACGGCTTTCCTTCGAGACTACGGCGCGCGCGCGCCAGGTTGTCTCGGGCCACGGCATTGGACGGGTCCACTTTTAGAGCTCTTTCAAACACCGGGACGGCACCGGCAAGGTCGCCTGCCGATGCAAGCGCCGCGCCGAGATTGGTGAGTAAATCGGCGTTGTCCGGTTCGAGTTCGGTGGCTCGACGGAAATGAGGAAGCGCCTCCTCCAACTTCCCGGCTAATGCCAGCAGGCGTCCGGCAAGCTCGTGGGCACTCGCGTCGTCCTGGTTCGTCTCCAGATAGACCCGCAATTCGGTCAGAGCATTCGCGTTGTCGCCCTCTGCTGAAAGAGTGCGGGCGAGATTGTACCGGGCGTTTCGATAGCCGGGATCGAGCAGCAGCGCCTGGCGAAACTCCTTGGCCGCATCTTCGAACCGTTCCATCGCAAACAAAGCCACGGCGAGATTGTTCCTGGCGGTGACGCTCGACGGCTGGATGCGCACGGCTTCGGTGAGATACGGCAGAGCTTGTTCGGGCCGGCCGAGCTGTTGCATCACGGCGCCCAGATTGAAGTGGGCCACAAAGTCGGCGGGGTATTTTTCAATCCTTCGCCGCATCAGGGCCTGCTGTAAAACCAGCCGTGGATCTTCGTCGTTGTTGGGGACCAGGGACAACACTTGCAGCCAGACGTGTCCCATCTCGTCTTCGCTGCGATTCCCCGCCCTGACTCGCTTCGGCGGATGGTTGGGATTGCGCGGATTCTCCGCCGTATTGTCATAGGCGATTCGCATGGCGACGGTCGTTCCCGCAGGCAGGGAAATGGGTTGGCGGTAAGTGTAGGAGGCCTGCCAGTTAATATCCCAATGGACGATCTTCAGGAGCGAGAGGCGCTTGCCGTCGGGAAGCTCGGCCCATGCGTCCACCTGTTTACCGAGGAAATGGGCGTGGGGATAAACGGCAAGCAGGCTGACGGCAACGGGGAGTTTCAGATGATCGGTGACGGCAAACGTGCTGCTTCCCGGCGGGATATCGATCGCGCCGTCATGTTCCAGTTGCAGTAGCATCGGGTGCAGTGCCGGAGGTTCGTTGGTGAAATACAGCCCCACTTCAGCATCTACGATTTCGGGTTTGCCGGAGGGCTGAAGGTGCAGATTTACGATCAGGTCCGAGCCGGGATCGAGCTTCCAGGGCATGTGCACGGGCTCCTGCTGCGCTGGAGAGCCGGGCTTCCAAAAGAGAAAATGCGAGTCTGGATCGAATTCGCCGGTCACCTCCGTGATGACGTCCATGCCGCTGAATCCCGGTTGCCCATCTTCCCCGTCGCGGCGGCGCAGCAGGCGCGAACGATCGATGATTACGTTGGCGTGATGCACCACCTTCTTATTACTCGGGCGCAGCTCGAAAGCGCGGACGTACTTGGTTTCTTTCAGGTTGACCGGCATGACGAAGTTTCGAAAGACGTTTCCAGGGATGGCAGTCAAATGATAAACCTGGCTCATATGCACGATCAGATCGGGCGTTCCCAACTGCCATCCCTCGGTGAATCGCGGCGTTGGGGGCAAGTCGGCCGGATCGCCTTCGGGCATACCCTGGCCAACCCAGCGGGCCAGGGTATCGATCTGCTGGTTGCTCAAGCGCAGCGACCCCGCGAAATCGCCGTGGCCCGGCTCCGGCATCCACGGCGGCATGTAACGTTTCCCGGTGACCTGCACGATCTGCGCGCCACGTTTACGCACGTCGCTGTAGGCAAGTAGAGAAAACGGCGCTGCTTCCCCGGGGCGATGGCAGGGCGCGCAGTGGCTGAAAATTATCGGAGCGATATCCTTCGAGAATGTCACAGCCTGCGCGGCGAGCGGAATCGGCGTGAAAGCCAAAGCAAGCGACAGTCTTCCGCGAATGGACATCGTCTACTTCGATTTTATGCGGAGGTCGCCGCCACGAACCGGCGAGGGGATTTTTATGCGCAGCACGCCACGAGCCGCATCATAGCTCGAACCGGAAACAGGTTGACCATTGAGGGTCACATTGGTGGTCGCGTTCTGCCAGCCGAAGAGCACCACTTCGGTCTCCTTCCACCATGGCGCCCAACTTCCCTCCTGTGCGCTGAATTTCAACTGGACGTCACCCGCGGACGCTTCGCAGGAAAACATCTGCCTCAGGAACTTGCCCTGTTTATAGGCGAAGCTGATCCCGTCGTCCTGGTAAATCGACCCGTGGCAATTCGGGCCCGGGTAGACTCGCAGTTCGAGAGGGCCATTTGGCCTCTCGCTGGTGCTCTGGACTAATGGCTGCAACGGGATGATCGAGCCGCCGCGCGCGAATACGGGAAGTTCTGCGAGTGCCGGTTTAATATTGATTTCCATGACCGCAGGAGGGCCTTTCGCCGCCCCTGTAATCACCGGATCACCGCCGGGAGCAATGCCTGCGACCTTCTTTCCGGTCCAGTAGTCGAACCAGTCGCCAGAGGGCAGCCTGGCCGAGTAGTTCTGCGGATCCTCCCCGAACATCGCGGGCGCGACCAAGATAGCCGGTCCCCACATAAACTCGTTGCCAGGGTCGAGGTCGACATTCGGGAACTCAAGGAACAGCGGCCGCATCAGGGGCATTCCGTCGCGTGAGTTTTCCTCCGCCAGTGTGTAAATGTAAGGCAGCAGGCGGTAGCGTTCCTCAATGAATCTCCTGCGGATGGCTTCGTGCTCCGGTCCGCCGACCCAAGGCTCCTGCGGGTTGGTTCCCTTTTCCGTGTGATCGCGAAAGATCGGATTGAACGCGCCGACTTCAAACCATTTTGTGAGCAGGTCCATGGGCGGTGAACCGCTGAAACCGCCGATATCGTCGCCGGAGATGGCGAATCCGCTCAGGCCGAGATTCAGCAGCATTGGGATACTCAAACGGAGATGGTTCCAGGTGCTTCGGTTGTCTCCGGTCCAGGTGGACGCGTAGCGCTGGCCACCGGCGTAGGTCGCACGGGTCAGCACGAAAGGCCTCTCATTCGGATTCAGTTTCAGGAGCCCTTCGAAAGTGGCGCGCGAGTTCTCCATCCCAAAGACGTTATGAGCCTCACGCTGCGTCACCATGCGCGGCTCAAATCCCGGCTCTTCGATTCGACCCCGGACATCAAGGGGGATCGTTTTGGTGGGCGTCTGAAAAACGGCCGGCTCATTCATATCGTTCCAGAAGCCTGCTACCCCCATGGAATAAAAATTCTTATACAGCGATCCCCACCAGGCCCGGGAGGATTCTCGAGTGAAGTCCGGAAACACGGCGGGGCCCGGCCAGACGATGCCCGAGTAAACAGTGCCGTCTGGATTCTTTAGAAAATAGTCGCCTTTGATGCCTTCGTCGTAGGGGGCGTAGTCGGCGTTGGGTAGCTTGGCGATATGAAGGTCGGTGATGAGGATGGTATGAAACTGCTGGGCCTTTACATCCGCGAGGAGTTTCGCGAGATCGGGAAACGCTTCGGTATCCACGGTAAAAGGACGATTTTTCTTTTGATAATCGATGTCAAGGTAGAGTACGTCCGCGGGAATGCGGTCTGCCCGCAGATGGGCAGCGATCTGCCGCAGCTTGCCGTCGGATTCGTAGCTGTATCTCGATTGCTGAAATCCCAGAGCCCAAAGCGGAGGCAGCGGTGGGGTACCCGTCAGCCACGCGTAAGTCTCAACGACGTGCTTTGGTTCCGGCCCACCGATAAAGTAGTAGTCGATGGGTCCGCCCTCTGCGCCGAACGAGTAGCAGTCCCGGATCTCCTTGCCGAAGTCGAAACTGGAACGCCAGGTATTGTCGAACAGCAGACCGTAGCTTTTGCCGGCGCGAAAACCGATAAAAAAAGGAACGCTCTTGTAGATGGGGTCCGTGCTCTCCTGAAATCCCGTGTCGGTGTTCCAAAGCGTGAAGGCCATGCCGCGGCGATCGAAGGGGCCAGTCTTGTCGCCCAAGCCGAAATAGTGTTCGTCCTGCGGCATCTCTTTATAGACTCGGAAACTGTCGCCGTGGTATTCGACGGGCCAGGCTGGCGCATCCGACGAGATGACGTTGCCCGCCAGGTCGGTGATGGTCATTCGCAAACTCTTATCGATGCGGACGCGGAGCTTCGGCGTGGAAAAGCCGTCGCTTGAGGGTGTTACTGAAACCCGCGCGGTGCGGGCCGCAGGCAGGACTGCCCACGAGGCATCTTCCGGCAAAGTTCCGTTCGGGCCGAGACGGATGCGCAGCACATCGTCGCGCAAGGCGGAGATTCTGACGATTCCAGCACCACTACGGATTTCGATGCCATCGCGCGCCGCGCCGAAGGCGTCGACGGAGTTGAAGATCCTCACCTGTGCCGATGACACTGCTACGCAAAACAAGGCTGCCGCGATTGTCTTCATAATGAGCGAAGCCGGCGGGACTCGCGTCCCACCGGCTTTTGCTTAAAGGTTCCTGAGACTCTTCCTCAGAACTTGACCGTACCCGAGAACTGCAACGAGCGCATAAACCCACCGGCGGCAAGTCCCGTAATCTGGCCGGCGTTCGGGCTCTGAACATCGCCGTTCGGAGTGCCGAGGTTGGTATGGTTGAAGGCGTTTCTGGCGTCGGTGCGGAGAATGAAGGAAACTCTCTCCGTGAACCTGAACGACTTAAATATCGACAAGTCCTGCTGAATGAACTGCGGTCCGAACAGCGTGTCGATCGGATAGTTCCCGAATGTATTCGAGGCCGGGAACAGGAAGGCTCCTCCAACGCCGCCTTTGAACCATTGGGCCCGGTTCCCTAGGGCTCCCGCATAAGGGCTGCCGGTTCCAATGTTAGGCCGGTTGGTGGGACCCTGGTTGGGCTGAATCCCGGAGCCGTAGTTCTCGAGCGTAGGCGAGAACGGGAAGCCGCTGTAATACGTCATCACGCCGCTGATCTGCCAGCCGCCAACAGCGTAATCGGCAATCTTGTTGATATTCGCGCCGTACTTCAGGCCGCGTCCGAACGGGACCTGATAAATCTGCGCGAAGGTCCACTGCTGTCGTGGGAGCAAGTTGGTGTAGCCCTTACCGGCCGGGCGATCATACATGAAGTAGTAATTGGAGTCATAACCCCAGCCATCGCCCCACTGCCGTTGATAGGTGTAACTGCCCTGCAGCGTCCAGCCCTGCCAGGTATTGATCTTCACTGAGCTCTGGAACGAATTGTAACTTTCGTTGGAGCAGTTGCAGTAATAGGAAAGGTCGTTTGTCCAGCCGAATGTGTTGTAATACGGACGGTCGAGGTTGGTATTGCTGACTCCGGGCACAAAGACTGCTTCGTTGGGGTTGATGCTTTGGCCGGTTCCGATGAAACCGTGCCGGTTCTGGTTGCCTACGTAGCCGGCCGTCAGCGCGATCTTGCTAGTGAGCTGCCGCTGGATGGTCGCGTTGTACTGGTAAGTCGCCAGTGGCGTGAACACCGACGGACGAAACTTCGGATTGATGCCTGGGGGGAGCGGGAAGGTGCCGCTCGAACTGACGGAGACCGTCTGTGGAGCCGGCGGGCCGTTCGACAGCGTGAACACGTCGGTGAACCCGTTGGCGGGCTGAAGACTCTGGTTGGTCAGAACGGGAGGGTTCTGCGTGACGTTGTGACCGAAGTTTGATCCGAACGTGCCAAGGTCGTAACCAACGCCGAACCCGGACCGGATGACGGTCTTCGAATCAAGCTGATAAGCGACTCCGACGCGAGGCGCGAAGTCCTTGTAATTCGTCGACTGAATACCGTGGGACGAAACGCCGCCCACGCCGAAGACGTACATCAAACCGTTGGCCAAGTCGAGCGTCGCGCCATTTCCGGGCGCGTTCACGCTCTCCGGCTTGACCAGTTCCCAGCGCAGGCCGACGTTAACGGTGAACTTCGCAGTCGGCCGCCACTCGTCCTGGCCGTAGAAGAACAGCCGCGGCTGATGCTCCATGGCATTGGTGCTGCTGCTGACGTAACGTTGGAAATTGGTCACATCGCCCAGAAGGAACGTGGCGAAACCGATACCCTGGGTCTGACTTTGGCCAGCCTGGGGAACATTGCCAGTGAGTCCGCCGTTAAAGGTCAACTCGCCTGCGCGATGGCTATCGCTGGGCACCCGGAGGTTGGTCGCATAGCGCAGATCCACGCCGAGCTTCAGGGTATGCTTGCCCATAGTCCTGCTCCAGTTGTCCACGAACTGATACTGACTCTCGGTCTGGGTCAGCGGGCAGTTGCACTGGTTGACGCCCAGCGCATAGCCCAACTGCATCGAATCGTTCGGAGTGGGAATGTTGAAGTAGGGCAAACCGGAAGTGTACGTCTTATCCAGGTTCAACCCGGGGATCCCGGCAGCCAACGCCGGTTCCGTGCCGTACCCGTTGGGGACATCGAACACGTGATACCGCATATAGCCGAAGCGGAATTCATTCACCATCGTGGGGCTGATCGTAGAAGTCCAGCCGAGGGCGACGCTTTGCTGGTGGGAGTTCGAATTTCCGGCGTAGTTGCCGAAGTTCGGTCCGCCAGCTGTGCTGCCGAAGGCGCCCGGCGCCTGCTCAGTGTACGCTTGCGAGCTGTAGCGACCGAAGACCGCGTTCTTCTGGTTCACATAGTAGTCCTCGCGAGTATCGAAGTCGTTGCCGGTGATGGCCACCGCGCCGTTTACCGCGTAGTTGTTGACGAACGGCGCACCCGGAACCTGGTTGTAGTTCGGAGACGGGAAATACGCCATGATCGCCGCGGCCTGGGAAGAGATCTGGCTGGTCGGAATGGTGTTGTTAGGGTAAGGCGTGCGGCCCACCCCGGTGGACGGATTGCCCGTGGTGGGATCGTAAATCTGGTACACACTGTTATATTTCAACCAGTCGCTGAAATTGCCGGTGCGGTTGGCCGCATCGGGCACGCTGGTGACCAGCGAACCCCCTTGCGACTGCCGGTTCAACTGCATATCGCCGAAGAAGAACAATTTGTCCTTAATGATCTTGCCGCCGACCGACCCTCCAAACTGATTCTGGCGGTAAGTAGCCGCCGGAAGGCCGACGAACGGGTTCGCCGCGAAGGTCGTGAATCCCGGCGTATTGAGCTGGAGATATTCAAACGCGTCGCCGTGGTAGGAGTTGGTTCCAGACTTGGTGGAGTAAGATGTGGTGCCTCCGCCTACGTAGGAAAACTCGGCATCAAAGTTCTGAAGCGACATCTTGGCTTCCGAAACCGAGTCGAACGTCGGGTTAACGACAATAATTCCCAGAATCGGGTCCTGATTGGTCGTACCGTCCAGCTCGTAGCCCATGGCGGAGAACAACTGGCCGTTGACGATCATCTGCACGCTTCCCTGTGGGTTCTCGTCGGAGGCATGCTGCCAGCCGAGCTTCGCAGTACCGGGCTGCAACAATTCCATCGATTGAAGGTTGCGCCCGATGTTCGGGAAATCGTTAATCTCCTTGGAGGTAAATGTCTGCGCAACATCGGCGCGATCGGATTGCAACAGTGGCGACACCGCAGTGACTTCAATCTCCGTGGTCACTTCGCCGACCTTCATGGTCGCGTCGAAACGGGCCGCTTCGTCCACACGAACTTCCAGTCTGCTGGAAACGACCTTGGAGAAGCCTCTGGCCTCGATAGTCACTGTGTAGGCGTCGGGAACCAGTTGACCTTTGTTGTAGTTTCCGGCGGCGTCGGTAGCCACCTCGAACTTCGTTCCCTTGTCCAAGTCGGCGATGGTGACCTTTGCGCCGGCAACCGCCGCTCCACCCGGATCCGTTACGGTACCAAAAATACTGCCGAAAACCTGCTGCGCATAGCCGATCGAGGCGTGAAAACTCACCGCGAGCGCTACACCGGTCAGGAGGATGCGGCTACATAGCCTGAGCATGACGTTTTCCCCTTTGACGCTAGATTCTAACCCCACGAGGCCGATCCTAGTGGAAAGCAACTAGTTAAGCTCCTGAGAGTGTGCCTCCGGGGAACCGCGGTTTCAAGTTGGATCGGCGTATGACGCCGTTACGAAGCCTAAGCCGTCTCATTGTAATTGGTTCGCGGAGATGTTACAGTACGTTTCATGGCGGTAACAGGGGTTTCCTCCGCGTTGCGGGAACCGCTCTTTTCGGAAGTCGATAAAATCGTTCACAGCGATGTACTCCGCGGGTCGGAGTCGTTGTGTCATTTGCTCAGCTACTTGGCGAGCCATTCGGTGAGCGAGCAGGGTTCGGTCAAAGAACACCAGATCGCCACCGAAGTCTTCGGCCGCCCCGCCGATTTCGATTCACGCCTCGATTCCACGGTCCGGGTTCAGACCAGCCGTCTGAGGGCGAAACTGGCGGAATATTATGCCGGGCCGGGAGCCCAGGACGAAGTTATCGTCGAGATCCCGAAAGGCGCCTATTCGGTCACGGTCCATTCCCGCTCCGTTCCCGCCCCAGCCGTTCGAGCCGGAGTTCCGCAGACTGGAGTCCGTCCCGTCGAAGAGGCGCCGGCATTGCGGCGCAGTCCCTACAAAATCGCTACCTGGCTGCTCGCGATCTGTTGCGGCTTGCTGCTATGGATGGTTTACGTATCTCGCAACCGCCCGGCTCAGGTTGCCGAAGTGCGCCCGGAAGTCCCAGCGTCCCTGAAGGCGCTCTGGCACGTCTTTACGGACGCTCCCGAACGGACCTGGGTCGTATTCAGTAATGCCGAGTTCGTCGGCCGCCCGGAAACCGGTCTACGGTATCTCGATCCGGCCAAAGATAAAGGCAACGCGATCTTCGACCACTACACGGGAATCGGCGAGGTGATGGCGATCCACGAACTGGATCAATTGTTCACGCAGTTCCGGCATGGCGTGGTGGTCAAACGCGGCCGCCTTCTCGCCATGGACGATGTGAAGAACAACGATCTGATCTTCATCGGTTCGCCCTCCGAAAACCTGACATTACGGGATCTGCCCGGCCTGCAGGAGTTTCAATTTCACAGGCTCGATTCAGGCTCGCGCAAAGGGGACCTGGGGATCGCCAATCTGCATCCGGAGCCCGGCGAACAGGCTGGTTACATTGCAACCAAGGGCCTTCCTCTCACGGAAGACTATGCCGTTATCGGTTTGATGCCGGGACCGACGCGCCAGCACTGGGTTATGACGCTCGCCGGGATCACCACCATAGGGACGCAGGCCGCCGTCGAATTTGTGTGCAGCAGCACGAGCGTGAAGCAGTTATTAGAAAAGGTACGGCGCTCGGGCGCAGAGCTCTTGCCGTTTGAGGCAGTAATCCGCGTAAGCGTCAGCCGCGGTGTGCCCGTGTCGAGCCAACTGCTCGGCGTGCACACGCGCACGCCTTAGTCTATTTCTTTTGGCGCAACGTTTCGGTTTGCTCGGCTTCCTTCTTTTGCTTGATACGCGCACCCGCTGCGAACGCTTGTTTGCTGCCTTCCAGATCGCCCTGGATCCGAAGTATTTGACCGATCATATTGAAAGGTCCTGGATCATCCGGCAGCAGGCGAACTCCCTCGCGCAGTTCTTTCAGCGCTCCCTTCAGGTCGCCTTTTTGCTTCAATACCGTACCCAGCAGATAGTGAGCCTCTCCGTAATCGGGACGCTGGGCGATGGCGGCTTGCATCTGCTTCGCGGTCTCCTCGAAATCGCCAAGCTGCCAGACAGTCATGCCGAGCGTGTAATGGGCTTCGGGTAAATCGTTATCGATTCGAAGCGCCTCGAGAAGTTCTTTCTCCGCAGATTCCAAATCGTCCTGCTGCTTCAGGGAGAGCCCCAGATTGTAGTGCCCGACTGCGGAGGCGGGGTCCGCCTTGATAACGGAACGGAACTGCTCCTCCGCTTTGCCGTATTCTCCCGTTTTCAGGTAGGTGAGGCCGATATTGATCATCGCTTCGGTATTGGATCCGTCCACTTCAAGAACCTTCCGGAACTGCTCCATCGCTTTTTGCGGCTCGCGCGATTGAATCAACATAAGCCCGTAGCGGTTCAGTGCGCTAAGGTCGACCGGATTCAATTCGATAGCTTTCGCATAAGCGTCGCGAGCTTCACCGAAAGCGCCGGTCTGTTGGAGAGAGAGGCCCAGAGAGTTCCAAGCGGAAGCGTTGCCCGGCTGAAGTTGGGTGGCGATCCTCAGTTCGCTCACCGACTCGTCGTAGTGGGAGACCGCGAAGAAGGAGAGGCCCAGTTTGAGGTGGTAATCGAAGACTCCAGGCGCAAGTCTGACCGCCGTTTGCAGAAGGGGAATGGCGTGGTTCGGATCCTTCTCCAGCCAATAAAGAACGCCCAAGTGGAAGGGCGCAGCGGCGTATATGGGGTCAAGCTGAATCGCTCGTTCGAAATGCGGTTTCGCCTCCGGGTTGCGCTTGAGCACTGCCAGGAGAAAGCCAATGTCATCCTCGATGCCGGCCGAGGTCGGGTCGGCGTCCCCCGCCTTTTTCATTAGCTCGAGCGCTCCGGCAGCATCTCCTTGCGCCTTCCGTTCGTCTGCCTGCTGCTTTAATTCCGACGCCGTTTGTGCATTCGCGGCAACCGAAAGTACGGTAGCGAAGAAAAGAATTCGGCGAAACATCGAGCTGTCGTAATTATACTTAGGATTATGTTAGGTGGCATGTTTTTGCTGTTGATGCTCGCCGACGACCACTCCACCGGAGTGGAACTTTACAAGCAGCGACAGTTTTCGAAAACCATCGAAGTGCTGGAACGCGCCGTGGCGACCGAGAAACCGGGCACGCCGGAGTATCGCGAGTCGGCTGTCATACTGGGCCAGAGCTACTATCTCTCCGCGCGTACGCAGGAAGCCGCCGTCTGGCTTCAGAAGGCGGTCGATGACGGGGTCCGCAGTAACGAAGTTTTCTATATGTTGGGCAACTGCTACATCCAGCGCAGGGAGTCGGCAAAGTCTCGGGCCGCTTTTGCCGCCATGTTCAGCGTGCCGTTCGATTCGGCGGCCGCGCACATGCTCACCGCGCAGTTCATGATCCGGCAGGAGTTCGAGGAGTTCGCCCAAAAAGAACTGGCGAGCGCAGTGGAACTCGACCCCAAAATTCCGCAGGCTCACTATCTGCTTGGGATGATGGCCATCTTCCGCAACGAACTGGACAAGGGAATTGAAGAAATGCGGCGGGAGATATCGATCAACCCCGGTTTCGCGATGGCGCATTATAAACTTGGCGATGCCTATACACGCCGCGAGGATTGGGATGCCGCGATCCCCCCTTTGCAGCGTGCCGTCTGGCTGAATCCGGACTACAGCGGACCTTACATTCTGCTCGGCAAGGCCTACTTCAAGAAGAAGGACCTGGGGTCGGCCGAAGGCATGCTGCGGCGCGCGATCAAACTGGATCCGGCCAACTACCAGGCTCATTATATGCTCGGCCAACTTCTGATCGAGGCGGGCAAGTCTGAGGAGGGCCGCAGGATGCTGGAGGAATCGCAGAAGTTGCACGATCCGGGTGGCAAATGACGCTTCGTACAGCACATTCTTAGTTCCGCTCTGTCTGCCCTCGAAGCGGATGAAGTTCCCTGCACTGCCTGTGATCGCCGAACAGCACACTGTCGAACTGAATCCTCCGACGTGCTCGGCATAATGCTGCGCATCCGATGGGTCTGAAGTCGAAACGCAATCGAATTCCCTCACCTTCCCGACCGAAACACCCCGCTAACCCGATCACCACCCGCGGCCAGCACCAGTCGCAATCGGATGCTCGAATCGCCCTATGTGCGACGAGCACCGCGGCTTTGGCGTTGGCCTTTGCGGGTGCGTGTTTCGCCGAGCAAGTGAAGACCGATTGGGACCGAAGCGCCCACTTCGGCCCATCTGGGACATATTCATGGGAAAGAGTAAGCACGCGCGATCCGCTCATGGTCGACGGAATCAAGTCGGCCGTAAATGCCGCTTTAGCCTCCAAAGGGTGGGCAGAGGTGCCATCCGGCGCTGACGCTGCTGTCGTAGCAATCGAAACAACGCACAATGAGCAAACGCTGGACACTTTCTACGATGGTTTCGGGGGTAGTTGGGGCGGTTTTGGCGACGCCACGATGACCGCAGAAACCTACAAGTTCGGCACACTCGTGGTCGACATTTTCGACGCTAATAGGAAAAAGCTGACCTGGCGTGGTTCGGCAAGTGATGCCCTCTCGAACAGCTCCAGCACGAACATCAAGAACATAGGCAAGAGCGTTAACAAGATGTTCGGCCACTTTCCTCCAAGCGGGACGGATTGAGCATCACCGAAGTGGTATCGACCTGATATTCGAATCAGAATGGCTCGAATGTTACGAATAGATGGCTACACGAAAAGAGAACGTGAAATGCGGAACTTGAATACTTCCATCGTCGCCTGCGCCTGTCTGCTTGCCTCAACGTTGCCGCGAACCGAGGCCGACGACCGGGATCATAAAACAACATTTACTTTTGGCAGACCGGTCGAATCCCCGGTCAGGTCTTGAGTGCCGGCACATATGTATTCAAGCTGGCTGACTCGCTTCCGACCGCAACCAAGTATTCGACAAGGACCAAAACCACTATTACAGAACATTCCTGACGATACCCGACTATCGCCCTTAAAGCGGCGGGGAAATCGATCATTTGCTTTGATGAGCGAGCTGCCGGATCCCCGGAAGCGGTCTGTGTGTGGTTCTATCCTGGTGAGAATTACGGCCGCGAATTTGTGTATCCCAAAACCAAAGCCGCGCATCTCTCCAAAGCGTACAACACACCGGTTCCATCGATGCCGAATGAGCTTGCGGCCAATACAACCAAGCCGGCGACAACAATGCGGGAACCGCACGTAATAAAACTAAAGCAGGCCCCGCTGAAAGCTCAGCAGCCAACGGAAGAAGAAGTGGAAATCGCGCAAGTGTTCGTCGCCCAAGCGGCTCCCCCGCCTTCTCTCCCGGAAAGGCTGCCAACCAGGGCCAGTTCCTTTCCACTCGTAGGACTGCTCGGTCTGTTCTCACTCGCGGGTGGCGGGTTGCTGTGTCTATTGAACACGAAGTTCAAGGCGACACAATCATGCGAGCCGGGGGGACAAGGGCTGGCGGCTGCTGAACAGGCCGCGTTTGGACGGGAGGCCGCGAATGGCGTGCCATAAGGCCACCGCCTGGGACTTCGCGTTCTTTGGTGGTTCCAGACGCGATTCTTCTCGGGCAGACTGAACCACCGGTGAAACCACACTCGCGCAACACCTGGGAGTCGATGTTGGCAAACGATGCACCTATTTGGACCTTCGGAACTCCGGGGAGAACGGCACAATCCACCACCTGGCGGCGGACGCAGATCTGTTCGCGTCCACCCGCCGCTCGTCAGTAAACCAGCGGTTTGGCCTCACGCCGATCGAACCGGCCGCTCAGAGTCGGCGAGGCTTCGTCTGCATGACGGCCAATGCCTATGGTCGCGAAGGCCCTTGGAGTGACCGGCCGGGATTTGATCAGAACGGCCAAGTCGCGTCTGAATTTGGGGTAGAAGAAGGCGGGGAGGGCCCACCGAAGTTCTCGCCTGTCTTCTACCTGGCTGACTTTGCTGTGTCGGTCGATCGAGGGAGGATCTTACCGCCTCAAGCTCTCGCTTGCGAGAAGCGTTTGGTGGGTGCAGGAACCGGTCTATGGGCTACTCTCGTTCCTTGCCTCGCCACTTCGCTTTTCGAATCTCGCGCTTGAGTTAATGTCTGATGAGTTAAGCGCGGGTGGGAAGTGTGAGACAGTTCCAATTTCCCCGCCCTACTCAATGGTTAGCGCTAATCGCACTCTTTGAGGGAGTAACTGGCGGAAATACCGATCGAATAGATAGGCTAATGGCAATTCACAAGCGTAAACGCGGGCAGTGCGACGCGCAGTAGCCGTCGCATCATCCGTGAAACCCGTCAGGCGGCGATCGAGGCTGAAGCGAGGAGCAGCAGAAGCTTGAATTGGCGAGAGCTGGAGCTGGCGGGGATGCTCCGATCCCGAAGACGGGGGCAGGCGACGTATATCGCACCCGAACTGCTCGCGAGGCCGCTCAGTGAGATTACCCCGCTATACTTAAACCGGGAACGGGCGCGTCTATTGAACTCCACCAATCCGGTCGCGAACTCGGAGCCGCCAAAGGTGAAAAAACACCGCGGCATCGCATTCACAGCGGCGCAACAACGCATGGTGATCGAAGCGGCGACCACACCGTGGTGCTTGCGAACATTCCTCGAAGTCGTCGCGGCCACCGGCTGCCGCCGCGACGTTCGTCCGAGTGGCAGCGGGGTGACACTCACCGTCAAGTTTTACATAACGCTATCGGGTTATCGGAAGTGGAGGCGAACAGATCGGGGCTTGATCCGTCGAGATTAACATAAGCGTTGTCGTGAACTCTGTGCGGGATACGCAACCCGTCGCCACGTGCGCCGTCGAGTGTCCGAGAGGAGGTTCCGCAGAGTCAAGACTATCTTTCAAGATCTGTCCTACGGTGCCCGAATCCTTAAGAAGTCACCACCCTTTACGTCGGGGATTTCCTCACCGCGCGTGGCCTCTGCAAAGCCATGGGATACTACCGATGGGAAGGTCTGATCGTGGATACCCAAATCACGGAGTTGCTTCGGCGGGTGAGAGAAGGCGATTCCGAAGCGTCCCAGGAACTTATGCCGCTGGTGTACGCAGAGCTTCGCACCATCGCCGGGAGATATCTGCGAAAAGAGCGGAAAGACCACACGCTACAGCCCACCGCGCTGGTCAATGAGGTTTACCTTCGATTGTTTGGGGCGGGCACACCAAATGTCGCCGACAAGGCCCATTTTCTCGCGATTGCATCCCGGATGATGAGGCGGATCCTGGTCGATTACGCCCGCGCCAAGGCTTCGGGGAAAAGAGGCGGCGACTTCCATCGCGTCGAGGCTGCCGGATTGGAACTGGGAACCGATCACCGCGATCTTCTGCCGCTGCTTGAACTAGATCGCGCTCTCGATCAACTGGCCGCCGAGAATCCGGTGCTCGCCCGAGCCATTGAAATGCGCTATTTCGGAGGCTTGACGGCGGAGGAAGCGGCCGAGGTCAGCGGGCGCTCAGTCCACACCGTCCGCCACGACCTCCGCTTCGCGCAAGCGTGGTTACGGCGAGCGCTCGACGGCGAGTGCCCTTAGGCAGGCGGAAGATATCGGCGCGTCGTTAGCGCAAACGCGCTGCTTCCAGTTGGCGGCGGACGAAGGGGTTATTCGGGAGCTTGCGATTCCAGCACTCCCAAAGCTCCAGGCGGCCGGCCTCCAGTGGCTCAGCCTGGTCTTTCCTGCCTAAACGGCGGAGCAGCGCGGCGAGCGAAATGTGGAGCCGAGAAACATACACGGAGTTAAGGAGGTCGTTTTGCGGATCGGGATTCGAAGCCATGATTTTTCGGTATAGCTCCTGGTAAGTTGCCAAGGCCCGCTCGGGCTGGCCGGTCTCGGCGTAGTGATCGGCCAGCGCTCGAATGGCAGTGTCGGCCTCGCTGCCTGCACCGATGTTCCCGGCCGGGTAATCCTTCATTTCGTTCAGGAGCCGGAACGCGACCTCGATTCTGTCCTTCGCGTCTTTTTCCCGATGAAGCCAGCGCGCGGGGTAAGAGGAGCCGGCGAGCAGGAGCGCTTCCGCGCGGCGTGCAGCCACGTCGTTCGGGACTTCGCGGATCCTCATTAAGGAGCGGTCATAGACTTCGAGCGCCCGCATCGGATTGATGTGCCGCAGGACATCTCCCAAATCATGCCCGGCCGTGGCCATCGCGGAGCGGACCTCATAATCGTTGGCGTTCATTTGAGCGAATGGCTCGAGAGCGTCGAACGCCTCCTGAAGCGGAACCGCGGCTTCGAGCGGGCGGTTGAGATTCACGCCGCCATCCTCTCCCAGAATGAGTCCTTCCCGGCCGCGGGTTTGGGAGAACATCAGCGCGTTATACCAGCGATTCGCATTCTCGCGACGTAGTTGCTCCAGTTGGTTCTGCGATTCGTGGATCGCGTCGAGCGCCCCGTCGAAATCGCCCGAGTACATAAGCGCGCCCGCCAACATATTGAACGCTTGGCCGCGCGGCCCCGGCACCGTTGCATTGTCCTGGGAGATGGCTATACCCAGCCGGGCATAGCGTACGGCGTCTGAAAATCGATGGAGACCCAAGTGAACCTCAGCCAGGTCTCCATAGATATAGGTTGCGTCGTTGATTTCGCGTCTGGTCAGATTCCCGAGCCGCGCCAGGCGGTCGAAGGCATTTACAGCCTTGGGAGAGTAGGCGAGTACCCGGGGAGAGCTGCGCTCGGCATAGGCAGTGACTGCGCGATCGTGGGCAATATTACCCGATAGCCACAGCGCTTCGCGATTGTTGGGATCTTCTCCGAGAACCGAATCGGCGAATGCCTTTGCTTTGCTCAGGCTCTTTTCCGCCTCTTCATACTGGCCCTGTTGGTTCCATTCGGGAACTCCCTGAATGCGGGCGACGCGCAGATACGCGTGGCCGATGTCCAGAGCCAATGCTTTATCGTGGAAGGTTTCGCTGCCCAAACCTTCCAGGTACTGGATCGAAAGGGAGGTGAGTTTATTCCGGAGCTTGAGATCGGAACTGTCGAGCCCCGCTTCCAGATCGAGGAGGCCCCTCGAAAGCGCATGCAATTGCCGAAAGCGGCGCTCCGCAATAACGCGCTGCCGATTGGCGACATAGGAGCTGACCGCGAGACTGACCATCACCAGCGCGGCCGCGGCTACCGGAATCCAGTGCCGCCGCAGGAATTTGCGCGTGCGATACCAAGCGTCGCCGGACCGGACTTTCACCGGCTTCGACTCAAGAATGGCGCGCAGATCTTCGGCGAATGCGTCTACCGTCGCGTACCGTTCCGAAGGCTCCTTCCGCAGCGCCTTTCGCACGACGTGATTCAGGTCCCGCGGAAGGGCCGGGTTCATTCTGGTGACGGACACGGGATCCACCGTACAAATCACTTCCTCCATTGAGTTTCGTCCGGGCGCCATCGCATGGGGCGATCGCCCGGTTAACATGGCGTACAAGACTGCGCCGAGCGAGTAAACATCGGTGGCGGTCGTCCTGGCTGTACCCTTCACCTGTTCGGGACTGGCGAAGTCCGGCGTCAGCATGCGCTCTTTGGTGACCTTCCCGTCGCCGCTCTCGTCGAGAAAGGTCGCGATTCCGAAATCCAGAACCTTCGGAGCGCCGCCGGATTCCACCAGAATATTCGAAGGCTTGAGATCGCGATGAACAACCAGATGGCGGTGCAGATAGGCGACCGCCTCGCAGACCAGCAGGAAAAGTTTCAGTTTCGCGTGGAGCGGAAGAGCGCGGCAATAGACGTCGATCGGTGTTCCGTCGACGAACTCCATGACCAGATAGGGCTGGCCCGACGTGGTGTGCCCGGCGTCCAACAGGCGAGTGATCCCGGGGTGATTGAGGGACGCAAGGATTTGCCGCTCCTTCAAAAACCGGTCGCGAAAGAGCAAATGCGAGGCCGAGCCGCGAATCACTTTTATGGCGACTTGCAGATCGACTTCGCCGTCCTTACGCTGCGCCAGGTGGACGGACCCCATTCCACCCTCCCCCAGCAGTTTCACCAGTTCATAAGGACCGCAGAGCCGGTCTGGCGCGGAATCGAGGAACTGATCCACCGTCGCGCCGACTACATTCTTCAGGTGATCCGAACTTCCTCGATCGAAACGCAAAAGCGACTCGACTTCACGCCGAAGATTACCGTCGATCCCGTTGTCCGCGAAGTATTGGGATCGCGCCTCCGCGTCGAGATCGGCTACGTCGCGAAACAGCTTTTGCACCTCGTCCATCATGCATCGACCCTATTTGCAGAGAATCTTGACTCGGAGGCTACCATACCTCGCTCCTCCGCAGATGGCGTTTCACGACCTGATATGATTCGCCGACAGCGCTAGACCTGCCCGGCCGCTTTGGCAGCGGCGTCGGAGGAAGTACCCTTCGAAGTACCCTTTAATCCCGGGACTATCATCGGAACCTGCGTCTGGTATCGCCGGTACTCTTCTCCGTGGAACGACACCAGATCCCGTTCTTCCAATGCGATGCCCACGAATATGTATCCCGTGGTGGCGAAAGCGAAAAGCAGGTGCCCGGCGCTCATCGAGGGGGTGAACCAGAACGCGATCAGGAAGCCCAAGTAAATGGGATGGCGGACCAGCTTGTAGAACAGGGGTGCGCGAAACCCCGGATCCGCGTAGGGCCGACCGGTCAGATTGGCGTAAACCTGCTTCAATCCGAACAGCTCGAAATGGCCTATCAGGAACGTGCTCAGCAGAACAATGAGCCAGCCCAGGAAGCCTGCCCCGCGGAGAAGCCAAATGGCTTCCGGGCTTTGGACTTGCCACACCACGTCCGGGATCGGTACCCATTGCCAGAACAACAGGTCCAGCAGCAGGCTGGCGATCAATACATAGGTGCTACGCTCGATCGCCTTGGGAACGATCTTGGTCCAGCCGCGCTTGAAACCCTGACGTGCCATAACGCTATGCTGAATCGCAAACAGTCCCAGCAGCACAGCATCGATCAGAACCGCCTGGACGACAGGTTGGGGTTGACCGGAATCAATCGACTTAGGAACGCCGATATTATTCACGAATCCTACCGCATAGAGAAATGTAACGAAGAATATGGCGTAACACACGACGCCATAGACGACAGCAACTGCTTTGGCCATGACCGAGCCTCCTTTTCAATGGACCACACGATTACATCTGGCGCACATCGCCAATCATGAAGCCTTCTTGGCATAAATTGTCTTCCACTAAGCAACAGATCGGCGCGCCCCGCTCAATCTATTTAGCGGAAAACGAAAACGAATCTAGCATGATTTTTTTGGATCCGATGCGGGTGGTGGGAGGCGCCGCCCTAGTGATTTCAACTCAAGCTGACCGAATGGCGTTGAATTCCCAGTGTGGCTTCCCGTGATCGGCTGTTCCAGTACTCAGGTCGAAAGATGGGGCGCTAAGAACAGTGGCCAATGGGAGACTGCGAGAAAGGATTGGCGCAGCATGGCGACCGCCACCAATCCATCCCAACAGATTGGGCGCCACAGGCAACCAAAAAGTGGATAAAATCAAGCACCGCCTATGAATCCCCCTTGCGCAGCCATGTTCATCGTCGGAATCCTGCTTGCTTTCTTCCCGGCTGTTGCCCAGGACCGAGCTGATCGCGCGGTCATCGAGGCCGAACAAGCGCGCGCAGCGGGTGTACCCACCCTGCTCGCTGCGGTTGCGAACGGCAATGCACGTTCCCAGATGCTTGCGGCCCGCGCCATAGGCCGTCTCGATAGTCCTTCCTATCGCGATGCCCTCACTCCGCTTCTCGAGTCCGCTGATCCGCAAGTGCGGCGCGCCGCCGCCGGCGCCCTCGCGCAAATGCGAGCACCGTTTGCCTGGGCCACAGTCCTCAAGGTAGAACGCGACGCGTCCGTCCGCGCAGCGATTTTCGAAGGGTCGGCCGCGGAAACCCGGCAAGGGACGACGCCGAATCACTTTTGACCGCAGGACTGAAGGATACCGGTGCGAATGCGCGCGCGGCCGCAGCCCGCGGACTCGAGTTGCTGTTCCGACTGAATGCCAAGCCGCCACACCAGCCGACAGCCACGACGCTGGCCGCGCTCCACGAGGCCTTCAAGGCCAATCGCACGGCAGAAGGCGAGGAACTCCGTGAACTGATCCTGCTGACTATGCGCGCTGCGCGCGATCACGACTCCGTCACGCTGACGAGCGCGCTCGCTGACCTTAGCCCGCAGGTCCGTCGGTTGGCGGTAATCGACAATCGGACATGGGTGCAGGATTCGTCGCCCATTGTTCGCTACGAAGCCCTTCGCGTCGCGCCGTCGTGTGAACGCGCAGCGGTTGCGGTGGGCGATGCCAGCGAGCAGGTCGCCCTAGCAGGGGTGGATCTCCTCGGTAGCCTCAAATGCGACGCTGCACTGCTAACGCCACAGGTCTTGAGCGAACGCTCGTGGCGCATTCGTGCGCACGCGCTTGTTGCGTTGGCCGCTGTCGATCCCGTGCAAGCCCGCGACCGGATCACAACCATGGTATCGGACCCCACATGGCAAGTACGCACCTACGTAGCAAAAGCGGCGCGCATTGTGAACGATTACTCGGCGTTCGCCGCACTTGTGCGCGACGAAAACCCGAATGTCGCCATCGCGGCGATGACGACCCCTGACGACGCAACGCGAGCGCTCGGGAGCAAACACTCCGGGCTGATCCGCGCCGGCGCCGAACGGCTAAAGGACGTGCCCGGTCTTAAGGGCAGTTTGCCTCAGCTCGTCGCGGCCTTCAACAGGCTAACCGCCACCGGCGCCATGACCGTACGCGATCCACGCGTGGCCGTGCTGACGCGAATCGGCGAAATCGACGACCGGAGCACCGATACCCTGTTGCGCGAAGCGCTGCATGATCGCGATCCCGCTATTGCTGCCCTGGCAGCGCGGATCCTCACCACTCGCTTGGGAACGGCCGTTGCGCAGCAAACAACCCGGCTCCCCGTCCCCAATATTCCGGAAGCCGAATATATCAGCGGACTAGCCGGCGCGACAGCACGAATTACAATGCGCGGGCTCGGCACAATAACAGTAGACCTGCTCATCGACGAAGCGCCGGTCTCGGTCGCCGTGTTCGCCAAGAGACTGACACAGGCAGCGAAAATGAGAGCTGTGATGTTTCTTCTCATTGTTTCTGCAGAGCGCTTCCGTAGTCGTTAGCTGGATCGCGATACATTGTGTGAACGTGATCGGTGGGCTCATCGCGCTGCGGCGCGTATTCGATCACGAGGTGTGGGCCCTGAACACGATAGTAGGCGGTGATATTGGTTCCCGGTTCAGCCGAGGCGGGACCACTCCACGCAAACCATGTCTGGTTGAGGTCCGCCTTCATCTCGGCCATGCGGGCGGTAGCGGATGTGTCGTTCAGGATTCCTGCCCATTCGGCAATAATATCCAGCAGCATGGCCTGCTGCTTTTCATTCATTGAGGAAGCCTTCAGCCCTTCGGCTGCAATCTTTTTGCCGTCCTGGCCGGGGCCCAATACAAGGTCGGAAACCTGATAGTTAAGGACGGCCTGCTGGCGCTGCTTCTCATCCAGGGATTGCAGCAACGCGAGCGCCTTGTCACTCTCCCGTCCCAGTGGCCGGATGGTTTTTCCGTTTAACTTGAAAGAGGCGGGCTGCGCACCGGTGAGCGTTGGCGTCAGCACGCCTTTGCTGCCGGCAATCGTAATATTCAAGGCGAGGTGATGGCCGCCGAACTGAAACATCCAGGGGTCGGTGATTGACGGCTTTCCGAGGAACGAGAAGTAATAAAGATCGCTTCCGAACATATCGCCACCCGACGGGCTCCGAGGACCACGGCCATTTCGTCCTCCGGGTGGCGGACCGTTCTGACCTCCCGGAGGCGGTCCGCCTGGACCACGACCACCTCGTCCGCGCTTCGATCCGTTCGCCTTGAAATCGTCATCGGCTTGCCGGATCTGATTCACTTTCTCCAGCCCCATGGGGCTGAGGACAACGGCCAGCAGCTTCATCGCCGCATCACGCTGCGGCTCGCTCATTTGTTTGAAGCTGATTCCGCCGCGTGGCACCACCCCTGTCGGGAAATTGGACCACCGCGCACGCTGCTCGTTGTCGGTGAAGGGGTAAAGGACGTGCTGTCTCTGATCGGCGTCGAGCGATGCAAGGAAAGCATCAGCCGCATTCACGACGCGCGACGTTGTCGTGCTCTGCTGCGCCCGCGCCGTTAGCGGGAGAAAAGGGATCATTACTGCGATGACGGGAAGTAGTTTTCTCATTGGGCTCCTGTAAGCTTTATGCCGTAGTCATTGGTGGGATCACGATACATCGTATGAACGTGATTGGTCGGATCTCCGCCCACACCTTGGGGCGAAAACTCGATGACGAGCTTCGGTCCCTGAATACGGTAATAGGCGCTGCCGTTCTTGCCGGCCTCATGCGTGCCTGGGCCGCTCCAGGCAAAATATGTATCATCCAGACTCGCCTTGATCTCTTCCATGCGCGGTCCCGCATAGGAGTCGTTGATGATCCCCGCCCATTCGGAAATTAAATCGAGCAGCATCGCTCGTTGCTTCCCATTTAGCGCAGTCGCTTTCAGGCCTTCGGGTTGGATTCGTTCCCCCGCGTGGCCCGGCCCCAACACTAGATCGCCAATCCGATAGTTCAGCGTCGCTTGTTTGCGCTGGGCCTCGTCGAGGGTGTCCAACAACATGAAGGCCTTATCGTTCTCCTGGGCGAGCGCGCGCACCGTTTTTCCGTTTGAAATATACACGGAAGGCTGAGCGCCGGTGAGCGTCGGCGTGATCACCCCGCGTGTTCCCGTGACAACGATATTGAGAGCGAGATGATGGCCCCCGTACTGCAACATCCAGGGCGATGTAAGGTTCGGTTGACCAAAGATGCAGAGCGTGTAGGATGCGACGCCGGATGAGAAGGGGGTGCCACTGTCCGACAGGGCCTGATCGGAACCCATGATTTCGAGAACCTTTTGATAGCCTTTGGGGCTGAGGAGGACCTGCAGCAAGCGTGTGACTGCGTCCCGCTGTGCAGTGCTCAAGCTGCCCAGAGCGAGACCAGGACGTGGTACGTCGCTAACCGGGAAGTTGGACCAGACCGCCTGACCATACTGCTCACCCACAAATCCGCCGCCGGGGCCCATGCCCGCTCTGCCACCCGGGCGTCCGGCTCCGCTAGGGGAACCAAGACCTCGTCCTTCAGGTCCGCCCAGCCCTCCACCTCCTCTCGCCCCTGCGCCCTTATCGCTCCTGCCAAAGGTAACGTTCTTCGCCGTCTCTTCGGGCACGAAAGGGAACTGCACCTTTTCCCGCTGAGCAGCGCTTAGCGAATTGAGGAAAGCCGTAGTAGCGGTAACAATGACCTTCGTCTGGCCGTCGGTCGCGGTCTGCGGCGCGGCTTTCGCAGCAAAGTACATACAGAAACCCACAACGGCTAAAGCTGAAACGCAGACGATCGGCTTAATTTTGATCATATTCCTCGTCATTTTGCGGTGGACGATCCGGAGTCCTCATGAAGAAGAACGTCACACGACACGTTTGGGGTTGCGTTAAGAACTGTTATGGATCATGACTCCGGAAACAGCCGGCGCGTGAAGCGAGGCCCTCTTCAGGAGTTCAAGCTGAACGGCCGCACTTTTTCAATTGAATTCTTCCTTGAGACTGTAGCCTACGCCGCGCTCTGTATGCACAAGGCGCGGCCAGCCTGGTCGATCGATCTTGGCGCGAAGCGACCGGATGAAAACCTCCAGGTTATTTTGACTGATGTCACGGCTTCCCCAGACTAAATCAATTATCTGTCCACGGGTTACGACACGTCCGGCCGCTAGGATCAGGCATCCGAGAATGGAGAATTCAGTGCGTGTCAGATCCAGCTGCTGACCGGCCCGGGACACCTGCCGCTTTTCAGTGTCTAAAAAAAGATCCGCGAAGCGCATCTGAGCCGCATTGCTTCCGTAGGCAGAACGTGTGCGGGCACGGATACGAGCGAGAAGAACTTCGAACTTAAAAGGCGTTGTCAGATAGTCATCGGCCCCGGCATCGAGACCACGGACGATGTCTTGGGGAGTATCGCGGGCAGACAGAAGGAGAATGGGAGTTCTGATATTCTGCATGCGGAGGCGCCTGGTCACCTCGAACCCGTCCAGGATGGGGAGCGCGGCCCTGAGGAGGATGACGTCGAACGAATGCACTTCCGCCTCACGAAGCCCGGAGCCGCCGTCAAAGCACATCTTCACAGTACAGTGCTCGTCTTCCAGGCCCTCTCGAACGAATCCGGCGATTTCCTTGTCTTCATCGACCAGTAGAACTTTCAGACGGGATTTGAATGCCGAAATCATAGATTTATCCGTCTGGCTTCACATCAGACTGAAACATGGTACGTGGCCAACTGCCTCCTGATTCCGGCTGTGCAGTTCATTCTCAGATTCACCACTTTAATAGTAGGTCCCGATTCCCCGCGCGTAAAGTTAAGGATTATTATGTCCGCAATGCTATAGCTCGAAACAGTAGCCTTCACCCCGCACAGTTACAATGTGGCGAGGTAATTGTGGATTCGCCTCAAGCTTCTGCCGTAACCACGCAATATGGACATCCACGGTGCGTGGTCCAATGAATGGCTGGTCGTGCCATACGCGGGACAAAAGGCGTTCGCGGGAGAGCACCTGACCGCGATGATCGATCAACTGCCGGAGCAATTGCAGCTCTTTCGCCGCAAGGCTCAATAGGGTTCCCGCGCGCGTCACTTCGCGGCGCTCAAAATCTACGGTCACGTCGGCAAACTGGAATTGCAAGACGGGCGTCAGGGGCGCCTTTCCAAGCCGCCGGAGCAGGGCGCTGACGCGAGCCAGGAGTTCCTTGGAGTCGAAAGGTTTGACGAGGTAATCGTCTGCGCCTGTGCCTAAACCCTCAACCCGGTCGTCTACGTCGGCGCGAGCAGTCAGCATCAGGATGCCTCCATCAAACCCGCGCTCCCGAACGGCCCGGCAAAATTCAAAGCCACTTAATCCGGGAAGCATGACGTCCAGAATCATCAGGTCGAACCGTTGCTCCGTTGCAACCCGCAGCGCCTCGCGGCCATCGCCTGAAACGACCACCTCATGGCCGTGTCCTCGCAGCAGATCGGCGACGATCAACTGAACGTCCTGCGGGACCCAGTGTCGGGAGTCTTGCTGCTAATCGCATATCCAACCAAGGCACTCACTAATCCGGTGTTCTATGTCAAGCTTTCGTTCATCGCGCTTGCGCTCGTGGGGATTCGATATATAGCGCGGTCCGTATT